>Ga0315914_1002495_pt1 | contig 28128 bp, 19 predicted proteins | sample MpolenodulesMG_FD_203920 | JGI IMG/M metagenome (GOLD analysis project Ga0315914, IMG submission 203920) | Medicago polymorpha root nodule microbial communities from Los Angeles, California, United States - elongated nodules | ecosystem: Host-associated > Plants > Roots > Nodule | place: USA...
ACATTTAAAGAAGATATATAAGCAATATATACAGGCAAATACTCTGCTCTTTTATTGCATGAAAAGGACTTGGCAATCAAGAGTTCATATCGGATTGCCTTTCATCCCAATCAGCTCTACACAATCAGCTCTACACAATAAGCAATATATACAGGCAAATACTCTGCTCTTTTATTGCATGAAAAGGACTTGGCAATCAAGAGTTCTATCGGATTGCCTTTCATCCCAATCAGCTCTACACAATGATGAGGCGGATTCAAGGTCACATTTAAAGAAGATATATAAGCAATATATACAGGCAAATACTCTGCTCTTTTATTGCATGAAAAGGACTTGGCAATCAAGAGTTCATATCGGATTGCCTTTCATCCCAATCAGCTCTACACAATCAAACTTTGTTTGGATCAGGAAAGAAAATTAAAAGAGTAGAAGTAAGAGTGGGAGGATTGTTATGATTGTTTGGATAGAGAGGGGGAAAAAGGGGAAAGAAAGTTGAAAGCATCTCTCTTTCCTTCAAATGAAAGATTGTAGTTTTCCACCCAAAATCAAGCATTTCATTCCACTTTCTTTTGAATATAATTTGCAAATGAACAATGTAATCAGCTTAAATCATAAGCCGGCTAGATTATTTTTTGCCATTCTTGATCAGGACTATATCCAACTGTGTTTTCCACTACAGAGTCTCTAACACCTTTACTTGTTTTTCTTTTCATCCCCTTACATTTTTACTTGGTTACTTAAATCGACAAATGCACGTTTGAAATATAATTATATGTCCAATGAATATAACTAACAAATGACAGAGGCAGCGCTATACATACACAACCTTAAACAGGTAATGCTCACCTGACCCAACAGTTCCTACAAACATCTGGATCGCATTCCCTATCTGCAGCAAAGCATGGACATTGACGACTTCGGCATTGACTCTTCGCACAATGACAGCCTCGAAATCGATTTTTACAACTCTTGGGGCATCTTCAGATCAAAACAATTATCACACAAATTAATTGATGTTAGCTGCATGAGCAAGCATGTATGCATGCCACAATACAATATATCTATTTAAGCTATTCGTATAATAACCGTCGGAATTTCTAAAACCATCTAGGCATGGACAGTTGAGCAAAACACTATTAGGGTAAGTTAAAAGCTTACCCACAGTACTTCTCACAGCAGGTTCCATTTAGAAGACAAGGACACTCCTTTCCACAAGCTGATTGGCATCCACATGGATTGTACTGTCGGCAGGGCTGATCCTTTCTCTCTGTAATCCTTTTCCTGATTGAATGATAGGCAGCAGATTTCCAGGTATACTTTAAACGACGGACTCTTCCTCTTCTACGTAAAAATTTTGACCTTCTTCTCACTTCATTATTACCCTTATATTCATTTGACCAAAACTTGTTCAGTTAAGCACTATATGCAAGTAACAAGGAGCAAAGAAAATATTGCACTACGTATAGTTGCATCAAAATCAACCTTGGAATAGCCTTCCACGAGAGAATTTGTAGCATCCCCAGTAGAACCAGACAACTTCCCTTCTTCACAATTTATGTACTGGAAAACATCCCAACATGTCTTTAGACCATTTAAGAGATTCCTGGCTATTAGGCAGCTGCAATAAAAATCAGTTGTTACTTATTAGGTGATTAACCATCAATAATTCTTGTCTAAAGGTATTGTGGAGATCATTATCCTGGTCTATCTCTATCATATATGAGGAGTGCCAGCAACAAACTATCTAACACACTCTAACACATTGTCTCTAATTGGTTGAAATTCAAATGGATCCCACTAAATCATCTAGGCCTCATATAAATTTAGTGGAACACATTTAAAATCCAACCAATTCGAGAGAATGTGTTGGGAAGAGCGTGTTAGAAAGTGAGTAGCTAGCATAGTTCATCATAGTTTAAAGAAGTGACAATTTCAAATTGAAAGGAGGCATCAGACAAGTCATAAGCGGGACATCCAAAACTACCTGTAATAAAACTTGCGTTGAATCGACAAAAATTGCATGGTATGGTAATATGTAATTTATCCAAAAAAAAATAATGATCGGTAATCCTTAAACACCCTTGCAGACGTGCTTATTTTAACCATGGTTATCAATGCGGGATTGTGGCGCGGGCAACCCAAAAAATGGTGTGGCACGGGAGCAGACACTAATATATATATACATACATTTACCCACACAAGCATAAAACTATCATACATGAACTAAAACAGTATATTATATTTCACCACAAAAAACAAAAAAACAAAAATTATATTTATTGAAATAATATACTATTATTTAGTGTGTTATTTTTTTTTATCAAAATTATTTTCTCATCTTAAGTCTTAAAAGTCCCCTTTCAAACAAAAAAAGTCTTAAGAGGCCCATGTTAAAAGAACATAAGCCCAACAATTCAATAACCCTGCTCCTCTTCTCTTGCTTAAGCAGCACCGTTCTATGCCTTTTTCCTCTCCTACTCTTTTTCTTCACTCCTAAACCAGTGATAAAGGGTTATCTGAACATTTTCCCCTACTACTGTGTTCGTCTTCCCTGATCTAAGCTATTACTCTTTGTCGCGTTTTAAAAACTGGTTTTTTCTTAAAAAATTATCCGTTTCAGCAACGTAGCACGTTTACATGGGTGATGCGGTGGGAGCGGATGATATCTTGGTGGATCAGCGCTGGGATATCTCGGTCAAAGCGGCTGCATCACCCATCTAAACCGCTCCGCACCGCTATATCAGTTGTAGCAGCCGCTATTGGCAACAAAGATTTTAAGTAAGCAATACGATAGGAATTCCTATTGAACTTTATATGTACAGTAAAATATTAATGTAGAATGAACAAAATAGAAGAAAGGACCAAGCCTCCAAGCCAGAGCGAGTTCTCTAGACTCTAACTAACAACAATTCACTCGACCGGCCTTTCAGTATTCACTCCCCTCACCCCCCCACCCACCCACCCACATATAAAGAAGGGAATCTGGTCTATCTATGACTAACCTCCCCTCCTACTACTTACCACCTAGAGGTATCCTAGGACTTGGACATTTGAGCCTATGGGCGTAAACCCTGAGGGGTTCACAGCTATTGGTTGTATGGTCGAAGTTGAATTCATATTGTTACCACTTAACCTTGAATAATGCTTTTTGCTTTCCGAGACTCGAATCAACAAAATTGTGTCTCCCCGAGAACAAAGCCATTGTGGTGGCATTCTCACATGCAAACACTCTCAATGAGAGCACCAATTGATGGGAACTCCTATGGTACTCTAAATGTAGGAAGATGGGAATTCCAACGGTACTCCAAATGTAGGAATAGAAGGAAGAAGGGTCAAGCCCCCAAGCAAGGGCAAGTTCTCTAGGCTCCAACTAGTAACAATACAATCTGCATGCCTTTCCTTATTCCTTTCTTTCCCATATCCTCTCTCTCTTGGCTCCTTTTACTAATTCCTTCCTAGAGAAATGCCAGACCTTGACCATTTGGGCCATCCAGTGCAAATCTGTAGGAAGCGGCTTCCCAACTATGAGCTGTTTGGTAAAATTGGGTTCCTACCAATATATATATTAGATTTAAGAATAAGATATCGAAAATATGGACTCCTATTAACCAAATCAATCTCGGCATTTGATTCAGACCAATTATGAACAAGGTTGAACTCATTACTTCGAAATTGTAACAATGCATTCTCCATGAAAAATGAATGATGACAAGCTTTTATCATGAAATAAACACTTGAACTAGTGATCCAACCAGTACATTTTCATATCTCACCTCAATACTAATTACAACATTCATGCAATATATCATATTATCTGGTCAATAAAGACAGAAAAACACATATCTCCAATTCAAACATATCTGACCTGTTTTTGCCAAAAATCTCCATTCCTTTTTCTAAAAGCCCTTTTTCAAGAGTTTTCCAAGATTTATTATCAGCCAATTCTTGTTTTGAAATGTTTTCATCCACAAATTCTTCTTTCCTCGTGTTGTCTTCCCCACTCATAACATGTGGGTCAGAAACCATATCATTCAATGAGCGGTCAGGAGCTTCACTCTGCATTATGTACAGATTATCACAAACCAATTCCTTTTGGATCTTTTAATGGTAAGAAATTTGACACATTTGTGTAATAAAATAATTGTTTCTTTATTATCTTGGTAATAATCGGACTTAAATGCATGTCACTTGAACAAAGAATACTACTTACAATGGAATCAGAATCAGAAGCTACTGTTTTCTTCTGCCGTTTCTGCATGCAAACTAGAACGCGTTCTGCCACTCGCTTACTGTTTCTCTTACCGATTCCACTTTTCCCCACTGGTTTAGTTTTAGGTGGGGCTGAGTGGGAGCCTGAAGCAGCATCCCGTCCAGGACCATTCTCCGAGTCACTACTCTCAGATATGTTCCTAGCATTAGATGAAGCACTTTCACTTTGGCTGCATTTTATACGCCTTCTACCGGAAGACTTTTTCCTAGATAGAGCACCACCAGAGGATTTCTCTTCAACATCAGTCTGAGTAGATGTGACTTTGGCCATTTTTTCTGCCTTAAGTACCTATAAGTCAGCAAGCATGAATTGTTACAGAAACTCTATCGATAGACCCTTAAGAATAAACCAGTACTCACCGTTCGGAAACAATTTGGCCCACATGGTACATCTTCAGTGTTAGGAGGAGTCCACGAAGGTTGCCTCTCAGCCTATTTATGAACCAAGTTAAGATACATGCAGACAACTTCATAAGAAATAACCCATAAGTAGAACCTACCGGGAAGACAAGATCCTGAGAGCATCCATGTAATCTGCAATCGAAAACCTGCAAAGTGAAAATACAGAAACAAATGAGATATAAAACAAAGAAACTGCATGCTATTCAGTGCCTTCATGGGGAAAGAATCTTACACGACATCGGCGACAAAATAGGTTGTCAAAAGAGTCAAGAGCCGCTTCAAGATCCTTTTCCAGAAAAGAATCGTCAATTTGGGAATTATCTTGTGCATCTCCATTTTTAGAATCCTCGCCACTATTGTCTTCATTGCAAAAAGTTTCATATCTGGCCTGTATAAGATGTTCGACGGTGTTTCATATTTCTGTAAAGCCAGCACAAAGCAAATGGGAAACAGCTGGACGAAAGCTTAAACTACGACCAGTTTTCATCAGAACAATTGAGAGAGATGGCAGAAGTGGAAAATACATTAAAGTCAATAAATGAAAAAAATATACCTTAATGTCACTAGTTTTTCTAGAAAAGCACTGAGCCAGGATCTCCAAAACAACATCAGATAAACCAAATTCTCTGATAGTCATGCTGTGAAATCAAACCAGACATTATATAATCCCCAAAACTGACTCAAGTGCAAAACAAAACAAAATAAAATAAATAAATAAAAAATATATATAATATAATGTAAAGATAAAATCACAGCAGAAGGATACATAACAATTGCAGGGTTTCATTATCCCTTAATGGAAGCAGCAGAATTGACAGGATAAACCAAGCATATAATTAATTTTGTCCACATATTTTCATATAAAATTTAACCAAGGCAATTCATTCTACAGAAAAAAGCAAAGATATCAAATGAAAGTGCAAAATATGGATAAAAACTAAACTGTTTTGTCACATAAAGAAATTAGTTATGCAAATAGCTGATCAAGTATCTTCTTTTGGGTCCTTCTGTATATAGAGAATACAACAAGAAAACAACTGTCAAAAACATCTCGTCGGAACCCACTTAGAGTCAACCAAAAGACAATGGTACGCGAGGCACACACATTCATGTATGCTGCAATCTAAAACTAAAATAATCAAAAGAAAAAAACTTATGAAGTATTTCATAGACAGTTCAATGGAAAAAATTGCTAAAATCAAGTACAGGTCTTAAGTGGATAAATAACTTTTAGTTACATCATACATATTACATACACACAAAATATGAATTCGTTATGTTCCTACTCAAAAAAACTTAATCTGATTAACATAACACATAACAGTCAAACATATATTGCAATATTATTTTACATGCCAACAAAGAACATCTAACAGAGAAAAGGAAACAATAAAAGCATCAAATAATAGTTTGCTAAGTTATACCAACCGAAGTATAAAATCTTCTGATTCTACGAATTCTCTTTTTTCCTCTTCTTCGTCAATTAGTTCCTCCTCACTGTCGCTGCAAATAAGTGCTTCGCCGCCATTTTGATCATAATAAATACGCCTCCGACCTAATACTGATTGATCCTCTGTCATTCTTTGATTTCTGCACACAAATGATCACAAGGATCTTCAAACAATAAGATTTTTGTACTTAAAAATACAAGAAAACTAGAGAGCTGGAAATTAAAAAAATGAAAAGGTGAAACCACAATAAAATAAAAAAGAGTGATCAGTCTCGTGTGCAATGGTAAATCAAAAAGAGGTAAAAGTAAGAGACGTGAATGCTTGAGAAAGAAAAGACAAAAAAAATATAGAATGCTTTAAATGCTCCTTCCTCTGCCTTTGATTTCTTTCATTTTTATGCATGATATGATACATACACCAAAGACCTCAGGTTAAACTGACAAACAGATGATGGTATGAATCAAAGTTTAGGTATCACGCAGCACAATTAACCATTTGTTAAAAGAAATTACCTATGAAGGTGATCTATGTCATGTTAGACTTTGCCTTACTATCTGTATGAAAAATATTATTTTGACCGGTTTCACACCAGTATAAGGAGAGTATCTTCTCTTGTGTATCTTTAACTTTTCTATCAATACGGTTGTTTCTTTGGAATTAAATTCTTGGGTTCCTAACACTATCAATCTTGTCTTGTGTGTCTACTTAGAATTTGGGCTTAGAATCTAGCTCAACCTTGCAAATTTGGGTTGTAAAATAAGGATTGTCCAACCCACTTAAGTCATCTCACTAGTCGATGTGGAACTCTCAACACTCTCCCTCACGATAAGACTGGACATTTGAAAGGCTGACTAATATGGGTTGAATAACAGGATCACAACACACCCTCACCCTCAAAACTGCACATCTGGAGTGAGGACAAATGCAAATGGAATAAGAGAGATATTAGTCCAGTAACAGATCTAAGATGGCTTAGAATGTAAGCTTAGGCCCAACTCAACCTTACAAAATTGGCTATTAAGGTGAGGATTGCCCAAGCCTCATAAGCACCACCTAGGTCATATATCAGGTGATGCGGGGCTCTCAAGTCTCAACATATCAAATCAACAACCGTGACATCCTCGTCTTTACAATACTGAGTTTATAACCTCATTGGCTCTTTACTATCTAACATTAACAACCATACACCACACAGATTTTAAAACTGGTAAAGAAAAACATCAATTACAGCAAAACAAACCTGTCCAGAAAAATCCATGTAGTGTAAGGAGGCAATCTTTTTACTTCAGGTAATTTAATAGGCCGAACAGCATTCTTTACAGCATAATTAGATCCTAGAAGAACTGCCGTAGAACCATGGTCATCTCCATTATAACCATTGCTCTCCCCATCATCATTACCGGCAAAAACACCATTATGCATATCAATTGCTTCTTTTTGCCTCTTACTCAGCAAGTCCAGACCTTTATCTGAATCGGCAATGCCACACGTCCTCTCGGCTGACGATTTCCATAGCTGGTTAGTTATAGCAATCAGCTTCTGTCTATTTTCCTCCACTCTATTCTGTTATTCCAAATGCACGAGCGTGTAACGCGCCACAACATGTTATAAGAAACTAGCAAAAAACCGATATACAAAATCAACAACTAATTACAATCAGAGGTTAAGCTATTACACCTTGACCGTAACAATTCGTTTTGCAGCAACTTGTTTCTTCAAAGATTCAATAGCTGCTAACACGTCTTTAACTGCAGGACTTGTTTCCTCGGCTTTCTTTGTCTGCATTATAAACAAACAATAAAACCGTCACACTTACAAATTACAATTACAATATTAAATAATAAAATTAAACGAATCTAACAGCCACACTCAGCTTGTAGTGAAAACAAACAGGTTATCAAATGACCGAAACACGCCCCTGATAAGTAAGGGTTTGTTTGTTTCAAGGATTCTAATGTTATTCCTTGGAATGTGACATTTGGAATGCAACATTCCAATGTTTGTTTCAAATTTTTTTAAAAATTATTCCTAGATAACTTTTATTCTTATTCTTGATTTTCTATTCCCATGCTATAGGGTGGGAATCCAACATTTCCGTGGGAATAAAAATCAACTAACCATAACTTCCTACTATCACTCACATTTATTTTTATTTTTTGAAATTATTAAATCAAAAAAATTTTAAAAACATTCATAGAAAATCTAAATTTTTACCAAACACATGAGTAGAATATTATTTCTGGAAATATTATTACTAGGAGTATCATTCCAGGGAATGTAATCCCAAAAATTGAAACACACACACCCTAATAAGCTTCCCTATTTGAATTGACGTATTTGAACTTATCTACCGGCATAAGTTTTGTGAGACTTTTTGGAAGAACTTACAAAAACAGCTTATGACATAGTTCATAAGCTGTTTTCAGCTCATTTTCGTAAGCTCTTCAAGATAGCTTATGAGAACAGCTTATAACTTGTACGAAAACAATTTCGTTTCATTTTTAACCATAGTTATAAAAATAGGTTATACATAAGTGTTTATCATGATAAGCACTTCTGTGAGCTGTTTATCCAAACAATACCGTACAATGTAGCTAAAAAATGCAGCACCGTTGTTTTATACACTAGTGGATTAAAAATTTCACCCAAAAAAAAATAAAAATTAAAATAGAAAACTACATCGAAGCTGAAAAGTAAATAAAAAAATTACTAAAAACAAAAATAGGAACTGAAAATGAGAAATTAAAGAGAAAGAGAAAGTATACGGAAGGATCGAGCGGAGGGTCGGATCTGGAAGAGGAAGATGGAGAAGGCGGAGGCGGAGAGTTTGACGCCATGGTAGGGGGCAATGACGGTGGCGAAGGCTATCGGAACCCGATTTGGAAATGCGGAATCGGATCTGAATCCGATTCATACAGATTCAATTGCGATTGTGAAACCCTAATTCATTTCTGAAAATCCTTAAAAAATATATATATTAATTTATTTTTGCGCCGCTTTAGATAAAGACTTTGACTGTGTTGTTTTAATTTGTTGGGTGAAGTGACAGGGAATGGGGGGAAAGAGTCATGGTTTTGAATTTATATATGGACTATTGTAGAAGCAAACAAAAAATGGCTTATCTTGTTTGTTTGTCATCTTCCTCAATTACTTTCTTTTACTCGTTACTCTATTCTTCCATGGTTGGATAGACACGGTGAATGGTTCTGAAATCACAGTAAAAATTTACGTTCAAGCTACAAATGGTAATTTTTGGTTTTTACTGTGGGAAGGCATGCAACCGTACTTTGTGCTGAGAAAATGTGTATTCATCAATATAGTTATTGTATGTCTTTGGTTTCAATTCTAAAAGTTACAAGTTATTCTAGAAGTTGTAGAATTGATTGTAGACAAATGTTAACTTGTGCTTTCAAGGGTACATGTTAAGGAACTTACTGAAGAAATATACGTATAAAAGGTCGTACATTCAACTTCTTAAAAGTTACTCTCTCCTTCCCTTATTAGATGACATGTTTGACCGTATTTTTATACTAATATACAAAAATAAATAATATCATATAAGATGTTGTTAGATTCGTCTCGATGAATATATTCAAAATATTAAATTTTTATAATTTTTTAAATAGATAATTAAATATATTAAAGATAAAAAATATGCATTGGTATGTGTGTTAGAGTCAACTAGATCATCTAATAAGAGACGGAGGGAGTAATATATTATGGTTTACGATGCAAGGTTGCCCTTTTTGGGCTGCTTAACATGTACCCTTAGGGCACAAGTTAACATGACCACTGATTTTATGATGTTTTGGTGGAGACACGAATAGATCAAACCGATCTACAGAGTCTACAGCCTAGCTTACAACAGGTTAGGTTAGACGAGACTTTTTTTTTAATAGAGAATATTTAGGTTGTTTTAGAAGCTTAAAATGTCATGTCATAGGCTATTAAAAAGCCTCTTAAACCAACCCCATGAGCTTCGATCATTTGGTATGGATATTGCATATTATATGCAGAGGCTGGTGTTCGAACCTCGCACACTTAACTTCTCCACAATTAAATTATGCGAACTCTAGTCACTAGACTACTTGACCAAAAAAACCGCTTAAACCTATTAAACCAGCCTACTAAGGTAAATATGAATAATATTGTTCATTATTATATTATGTATTCTACTTTGAATTAAATTATAAATTTGTTAACCTTTACAATAATTTAAGTTTATTGGTATAAATTAATTTTTTGCATATTTAAATGTATTATTATAGATTAGAATCGAAATATGATATAATATACAGTAAAGTTCTCTAAAACTTCATGTTAAATATCGAAAGATAGTTTAATATCATTGATTTATTAGTTCGCTAGTCTATTTAATCTTAAATCACATTACTTATTTAAAGATATTTATATGAAATATGTTTTTAAATAGGCTATCCAGCCTAATTAGACTTTCAGAAGGTCATACTCAAACCTAAGAAGTAAGCATGTAACAGGCCGCAGGGTAGGCTTAAATTTTTTGACATGCCACGCTTAGGCATTGCAAAGCGTAATTCGATCTAGTTTATTCCCACCCCAATGTTTGAGTGATTTAAAGTAGACTTTATTCTGCTTTTAGAATTTATTCTACTTGAGGCTACGATTTTGTAGCTTTTGTATACATTTGATTTTAGCCTTAAATTCATTGTTAAGTCCACTTTTACATAAATACATTCAAACATAAATCACTTTATATTCTGTTATCCATAATTAATTCACTTAAAATCAATTCCGTTAAAAGTTGAACCAAACATAAACTAATCGTAGTTATGTTTCTCTAAATCCTAGTATTTCTCTTGCTTTCATGTTTAGCTTTTTCATTTTTTTTCAACCAAAATATCCTTTAGCAAAGGGACCATTTAAATTGCAGTCAGTCATTGTCATTTGGGCAAAAGTGGCATTTAAAATTTTCAATAAATGTGTCGATCAATTTGATTTTGTCAAATTCACCATATACAATTTTTTCTATCAAAATTTCCTAAAAAAAATAAAAAAAATTCTATCAAAATCTTCATTTTAAGTATTGTGATATGTGCTTATTTCAAAAATAAAATAAAATTGTGATATGAGCTCTAAAAAGAGTATTATGATACGAGTGAAATTAAATGTGAAACTCTTTTTTAGAGTAAGAACGCATGCAATCGTATGATAATCGTACGGTGGTGGTCGTGGTGAGAAAATGTGTATCCAACGTACATCATGTTTCTCTCTAAATCATAATATTTTTCTTGTTTCCATGTTTATATCAAATTCACCATCAATTTAGACGTACAATTTTTATATCAAAATCTTCATTTTAACTTTTAAGTAATAATATAATACGAGTGAAATTAAATGTGAACCTCTTAAATATTTTTTTGATTAGTATACATAATATTGAAGGAATGGTTTTTGAAAGTTCATGATAGTGGCGTGTTTTACTTGCAAGGAAAAGCCGAAAAATGTTCACTTCTCTTTCTTTTGCAAGTAGGTGGGGTGATTTAGGCCGATGGTGTCTTGAGTAGGCGAGTTCAGAGGATGGGAGCTTTTCTGATGTTTCTTGCCTTGTTAACGCTTTTTCGTTGTTGTTGAGTACCATATGTACTCTCTTTTCGTGTATTGTTTTCCTAATTTGTATTTTGGTCCATTGGTCTTCGGTTGATGACTCCTTTTCATAGCTTATTTCGTTTTTATCTATGTATTTTATTTGTTATCTATAAAAAGATATTATTTTTATGTGTGTAGTATGTAACGGAATAAAGGGGGAATATGACGATGAGGGGTCAATTAAAATGGGATATCTTATCTCGTCTTGTCTTGATAAATATAAATGGAAGGGAGTATTGCATGCAACCCTAGCCCGTCAAATCCTTATTATTTATTAGTTTGCAGCAATTTAACCTAATATTTTTCCGCTCATTTGCTGTATTAGGTTAACAGTAATTTAACCTAATAAATTTCATCTAAAAAAATGCATTGCACCAATTTCATTCATATCCTCTTGCCTTTTTTTTTTGCTATCCTCTTGCCTTTTTTTTTGACAATATTTTGTACACAATACTAGAAAAATTCATCACACCAATTTCATGCCTTTTTTTTGACAAAATTTTGTACACTTATTTAATACTAAAAAAATGGATTGCACCAATTTCATTCCTATGTTGTTGCCTTTTTTTTATGCTCTCACCTTATTCTCCAAGTTATAGTGTTACACATCCAATCGATTAAATTTCATTTATTATGAAGTTGAATCGAATTTATTTTTTTTAGAGGTGAAGTTGAAGCACTTAGTTTATCACATTTTAGTTTCGATATTAATTTTGTATTTTTTTTGTACACTTATTTAATACGTTTACAAACAGAATACCCTAATTTCCTTGCAAACACTGCTACCCTAATTTCCATGCAAACTCGGCTATATATAGCAAACCCTAAACCGTGTTTCTATTAATTGAAGTGACTTTGTTTTTCATGTTAGTAGAAATTTAAAACAATTATTAAAAGTCAATTTTTGATGTTTAACTATAAAAGTAATAAATAAAATTGACTTGTGCAACAATATAATATTGTATTCTTTTTATCTTTTTTCTTTATAATTTTTTTAAAAAAATGAGAAGATAATGCCCAATAATATATTCTGATAAAATAAAATAACAGTCTTTAATTGATTAGTTTTTCAAAACTAAAATGTAAAATTTGATAAGATTCAAGTGTCATTGAAGGACATAGTAAGACAAATTTGATTGTAATATTGTATCTCTAATAATCTAATTTGCGTTTATTGATCGACCCATGATCTTACGGGTAAAAGATTATTCATTGGTCTCTATTATAGTAAACAAGACCTGTGCGTGGCACGGGCAAAAGTCTAGTTGATTTTTCTCTTCACAAGGAAACCTTAGTCCGCTTAAATATAATAACAACATGATATAATTTAAATGATGTGCATTGTAAATGACGAGCAATTATTAACTTATGTGTCCTAAAAATGGCTCCATGGTTTAAATATAGCATGTTCATTGCACAACTCTAGGGTATACACATAACCTTTAATGATTCTTTTTTAAGGTACTACAAATAATACGATTTAAATAGATGAACATTGTGAACATCAAACTCATTTACAGCTTGTATAAGGGAAGTTGTTATGCTCATACCATTGATTTCAAAACCACAAAACTACATAATGACATAAAACAACAATGGGGTTTCAAGTGCTTTGTTTAGTTTAAAAGTTAGGTAATTATTGTCTTTTGTAGGATAAACAAACTTTCAACAGTTTTCACTCATATAATTTTTGTTTTTTAAACAAACTCGCAGAACAGTAGCATTTTCCTTTCTTGCGTAATTTTCGCTAAACTACTTTTTATTCTTATATGAGTTTACATTTGCCTTCTCATTATAACACTTCCAACCAATGATGGTGACGAATACAACAATGTCTCTTTGAATAACATGTTGAAACTATGCACTTACCATATGAAATTTGATACCTCTAATGTAAGTCAGCATTATGCCAACAAATTTGATTGTGTTGATATTCTTAAGAGACATGCATTATTTGAGTGAATTTGGTTGCTTAAATAGTGATAGAATTTCTTTGATGGTTGTTTGTGTTGCTACTATCTTCAATATTTTTTTGGGGTTTGATTTTTTTTTTATATCAATTCATTGCATTGGTAGAAATATATTGAGCATGTTAGAGATCCCCCACTTCCTAAAAAAAATGTAAGAAATATTGTTCGCATGTGTTGTATTAAGAAGGAACGTTCTCTTTATAAAAATGAATGGTTGTTTGTCTGAAATACGATTCATGATAAGAAGGAGAACTTTTGTAAGTGTAAATTATGATAGCAAGCTTAGTTGGTGTTATACTCTTATATACCAATAATAAGGGAGGGAATAGGCTAAATCGAGCTGAACTTTGTAAGACCTGAGTCTGTCCTGTCAAAAAATTTAAGTCCCAAGTCTTGCTTTTGGAAAAGTCAGATATGATCTACTAGCCTGTTCAAAGGTCTATTTCATATGACTGTATTTGAATGAGTAATTTGATCTAATTTTAAAATAGACTAATGAATTAAAAGATAAAATTGATTAAATTCTCTTTCTGATATTTAACATGAATTTTTAGAGAATTTTACTATATATGATATCATATTTCAATTCTAAGTTATAATAATAGATTTAAATATGAAAAGTGCAAATTATAATACAATAATATTAGTAATAAATAATATAAGTCATTTTTACTTTAGTAGATTGGGGGCTAAAATGATTTTTCTATGGCATGTGGTTTGGTTATTTTACCAAGGTAGACTTCTAAAAAAAGCACAAGTCTCCTCTAGTAAAAAAAATTATGAACCATACATGCTACTCCCTCCCGTCATATATAAAAAAAAAATAGATTTATTGAATAAATAATGTATTCGGTCAATATATAGATAAATACATTAGTTATTAATAAATCTAAGAATTTGTAAAAAAAAAAATCTAAGAAGTTGATTAGTTAATCATTAATTTCCTTTTATAGAACGAACATGATTTTTTGTATTTTTTGTGAGCATCTCTTAATTAATTGGATTTTTTTTACTTTTCCTTGATATAAAAGATAACGTGACAATAAAATGACTGGATTGATTTAGATTGTTTCTATATAATGAGAATGATTTTAATGAACTTCTTTGTGATCTTCTCTTAATTAGTTAAAGTGGTGATTTCTGTTTTTAGAAATTTCTTTAGATGTGGTATGTGGACTAATTCATTTATTTTATTTTATTTTCGATCCCGCACTCATGTGGTTATTCATAATCTAAAAAACGGTATTGTTAACCATTGCCCTAAGGGTTAGGGCAATGGTTAAGGAAGCTTTGCATTGATTTCAACAACATTTTTAACTTTTAAAAAGTTAAATTTCTCATTTTTCACCATTTTTCAATACTATATTTCTATTTTTATCCACTTATCCAATGCCCCAAGGGCAATGGTTAGTATTCTCCTTTAAAAAATGGATGGTTTGTTGAATGTGATAATCTTTAAACAAGTGTTGGTTGCGGTTGCTTTTCGATTCTTCAAGCATATTTATTTATTTATTTATTTGTTCAAATGCATCATGATACATGGGTTGTTAACAAGCTTGGTCGACGAATATATACAATTTCATCTATTTTGATAAAATCATAATTTTGATAGAGAAATGATATTTGTACAACCACTTTATGATAACTTTTTGACAATTTTCTCTTTCATACTCACATTATACTCTTATTCTCTCTCTTCCTTTTTCTCTCTCCATTGATTTTGACCAATGAAAAGAGAGAAAAAAGAAGTTGTCAAATAAGTTGTCTCACATGGTTGTTCATATATCACTACTCAATTTTGATATTCCTATTATTTTATTTTTTTTGGTCAAGTGATACTCCTATTTTTAATTGCGTAATTTTGGTCTTTCATTTTAAAAAAATACGACAAACTTAAAACTTTCATCTTTCAATTTGATGACGTGATAATATATTAGGTGATCTCAAATGAAAACGAATGATCTAATTGTTGAAACTTGAAAGTCATAAAAAATGGATGTTAAATTAAGTTGTGACAAAGCATACAAAGTTAAAATAATATCAATTGTTGACAAAAAAAAATAAAAAAAAATATCAATTGAGATAATACAAGTGAATGTGATTAAACTACTTATTGTCACATTATTAGATGGTCAAAATCATGGATTGGTCAAAAAATTGAAATGGGGGACAAAAATTATGCAAGTAGAAATATGAAGACCAAAATTGCAGTTTTGGTAAAATATGTGGACCGATGATCATTTTACAAAAAAATTAGGGAATGAGATTTTTTTTATTAATTAAAAGACACTAACGATCATTTTACAACCGTCCTGCAAGGATTTGAACTCAAAATCTTATTCAAAATAGTATATTATTTTTGATAGATAGAGAAAATGACAATAGCTATTGAAAACTTACACACACGGGCAGAGAAATCGGGTTAAAACCCGATCATGGCATCTGACATAGTGACATTTTTGTCGGTTAAACTAGAACTATGAAGTCCTTATTTATGCGGTGCAAGAGTTAATCCAAAACATGGTTATCTAGAAGACAAATTATTTAAACATTTGGGAGAAAAATACTCTAAATTTTGTTACCCTTTATAAACAGACTATTGAACTTCTTTTCCAATTAATCTTATCTACTTGCACTTACAGTTGCTCAGTAATCAGAAGTATATATCTCAGACCAACAATGTTGCATTGCATAATTTGCATTACATTATTAATAACATGAATTTTATTTTTCAGTAGTTTATTCAGCCGTATACACAAGAGTGAAGAGAAAAAAAACACAAACATCCCTCACCTCTCTCTGTTACAAATTACAGCAATGTTAGATGCAAGTGTTTTCCCTCTCAGAAAGTATTCAACTACACTCACACTGCATTTCACTTGTTAATCTGATACACTTGTTTTCGTTTCGGCTTTCTTCTTGTCCCTAACATCCTTTTCCACAAGCTTAGTCGTCCATATTTCTTGGCAGGTAAAATGGCCAAAGAATTGACATTAACATCGTCATCGCGGCCTTTTACTCCTTTCAAAACTACAATCTTTTCAAGTGGCTGTATAAAACTTCTTTCGTTTGTTTTACAAAACTTGGCTTTTGCTTCATCTTCGGCAAGCATCTGATCCAATAGGGACGGTCGATTTTTCACCTTCATGTCTTTTAAGGGAACACTAACACCAGTTGTGTTTGTAATCATAGGACGACGATGAGCGGCAATAATGTTGTCGAAAATCGACACATCTGTTGTTGCAGCAATTGCCTTCAACTGCTTCTCAAGGTTAAGGATGGTTTCTTGACACTCTGCCAATTTCTCTGAAGCAGCTGTTATCTCCCATTCCTGCAAGATATGTAAACAAACAACCTCAACACAATATTGCAGCAGAAATGGATTTTCCTACTAAGTTATGAACTTACATTTCGCACCGGCTCATTTTTCTGATTAACGTAACCATTTGAGCGCGCCCTTTTCGTGCTGAGACGATAAAAAAATTATATGTCAGTATGAAAATCACATTACAGTATTCCATACATAACTAATATATATATATATTGAAGGATTAGAATTACTTCACACCTTTCAAGATGAAGCTGAAGTTCAACACATTTTGTGTCTAATTCTTCACAATAGTGGTTCTTGCTCTCCAATTCCACTTCTAATGCTAAAATCTTGTGATAAGCCTCTTTTAATTCAGTTTCTGTAAGCTGAGTGTCAAGATATCTACTTAAGGATTTTTCATTTTGTATTTGATCTTCAAGTCTTCTGTTGGATTCTTTTAAGGTTTGCAACTCCAGCCTTAAGTCGGCAATAGTATTCTCTAATTCCTGAATTCGACTCGTATCTGTTTGCAACTTTTCTGCATCTTCGAACATTCCAGTTTTAGCTTCATTTTCACTTCGTGTCTCATCCCAATCAAATTTCTTTTTGATGGCATCCTCCATACTTGAAACATTCCAAAGCGAAAAGCAGTGGTTGATAATCCATTCCATGGCTGTAGTTAGTTCTGTGGCAAATCTTTCATGATCAGCCTTGCCATGTAGTAAACTGTAACACGTATTGAGAAACTTCTGTAAGACATCCCTGAAATCGGATGTTTTCCACTGAAAAGTACGGACCATGAAGGGATTTGAATTGTCGTTATCGTCAACAGGCATGCTGATCCCTTCAATAAGCTCAATCATTTTGCCTATTGATTTATTCAGATCTCTTTGACATTGTGTTCTAGTTTGCTTTATCAATGAAGTCTCGGCATTAGATGCATCAAATTGACAAGAATCTTCGCCTGAATCTAATGTGCATTGATCTGGATTATTCAGGTGCTTTATAGCCAATTTAATATCCTCAAGTACATCATCAGGGTTAAAATCAGTAGCACAATTTTGTTCCAACACCACTTTAACTACATCCTGAAACCAACCAGGAATATTACCCTTTAATATGTCATTGGAACATGTTTCCGGATTCGATGTAGCGAATTCCGAGATATGATCAGAATCAGACAATGGACTGATCTCATCTAGTATAGTCTCTGAGAAGCCAATTATTTCATTATTTGCTTCTACAGAAGCATGAGAAATTTCAGTGGCTTTTTCGACAGAAACCACTGCTAACTTTTCCATTTCAATGAAATCATCCATAAGGTTTATATCTGAATGTCCAAAACTTTGACATGACAATGATCCCAAATGTTTCGGACTTTTAAACCGCTCCGATTCTGAAATCATTGCAGAAGCCGAGGATTCCCCGCAGCTAACATTGTCATCACTGCCAATGTAAGACATTGATGCCAAAGATAACTCTTGCAATGCAATATTACTTCTAGGCTGCTCCGATGCTACTTGGTTTTTGGATTCAATCTCAGACTCAAGTTGCAACAGTTTAGAAGCAGTTCGCGAAAGCATTACTCTTGAAAATTGGACTTCATTTCGAATGTCAAGTTCCTTTTGAAGCACTCGAGCCTCATACATCAGAGAAGTATTATCTTTCTCAACAGACTCTAATCCAATCATCAATGCATTACGATCCACCTCTGCTTGATTCAATTGTCTTCTCAGATCATCAATCAAATTGTCTTTCGCGATAATAGAATTGTTAAGATAAGAATTTTCAATCACAGTTTTAGCAAGCCTTTTACTTTTCTCTGATAGCTGCTCCTCTAAAACAACGCGAGTTTGATCGAATTCTACAGAAACCTTCATTACAGCATCATAAATCCTTTGCTCTTGTTCCTCTCTAACAAAATGTAACTGCCGCATACATTCCTTGAGAGCACGATCCAAATGCGCGACTCTTTCTTTGTAAATTAGTTCCTGGTGTATAGATTCCTCGAGATGTTCCTTCATTGACAACATTTCAGCTTCTGCTTTCTCCCATCCTTCAAATGAACCTTTTATAAGAGACTGATATAACTGTTCTTAAAAAAGAAATATGCATTATTGATTTTAATTCATGCACTCGTAGTAACTATAAGCGTAAAGATTTCTCACACTCTCAATCAATCATAACCGTCGGACATGATTAGTTGCGATGTGCTAACAATGTAAAACTTTTCACAGCGACGATGCATGGAAATTAAACTCGATAATAATGTTGCGAGTTACAACTTACAAACAACTAGAAATGCATGAACATTACCTGACACTGCTTCTTGAACAATTTTTGTTTGTTTCTTCATATAATCATCTTTAGCATTACATTCAGAGAGTGTAAAAACAAGCTTATCATTTAATCTTTTTAATTCTTTCTCCAATTTTTCTTTATCAGACAGAAGTGCCTGCACCTAAAACAGAAAAATAAAAAAATACCAATTAGTTGCATTTTAGAATCTAGATCTCTAACATATAGTTACATTTAGAATTATTTTGTCCAATATATAAATAAAATTAATTAATTCAGAACAAAATAATGGATGTTAGAAAAAGGTTAAAATTACCTACCTCTTCATTTTCATTTGAAGTAATATTTGCTTTGTCTGTTTCTAAAATTGTTTTCTCCCTTGTCTTTTTCCCCCACTCCCACTGCTTTTGATCCATTAGGAAAATTAGTCTTCAAATTATGCTGATTCTGCATGCATATTTTGGTCAAGGAAAAAATTATATACTACTAAAGTCTAAAATTCTAAATAGTTTGATCATGACTACAAATACATGGTAGTAGTAGTAGTATTTGATCAGAAAATTTTCATAAGAAGTAAATTGCATTACAAAAAAGAAAAAATTCATTAAGTTTCAACATAACATCAACATTTATTAAAAATATAAAATAAAAAATGGATCTATGCATTGGTTAAAATATATTCCAAGAGTGCGTTTAGTTTAGTTTCTGACCTTCTAAGAATGTAGTTGAAGAAATGGTTAGTTAGAACATAGAAGTTGAGAAAGTGAAGAAGAAGATAAAGGAAGAGAACAATGAATATGATAACGTGTTGTGTTTGATATCTCACCGACGCTCTGAGTTCAAGGAAAATGACTCACACTCCTCAACTAACAACTATCTCTGCTTTCTCTTTATAATAATAACTTCAAAAGATTGGATTTGGTTTAGAAACTACAGATAAAGTAATCTTATAAAGATATTTTAACTAACTTATTTAATGTTGTATTTTCTAATATATGCTTTTACATAAATGTTCTTGTAAAATAAATTTTAGTAGAAAATTAATAGAAGTACAACATGTTGTAACCAAAAAAAAGAAAATTAATAGAAGAGAAATGATATATTTGTCAAGGGAATTGCTTGATACAGGGACAAAATGTATCAAGAAAATTTTAAGACGGTGTATTTGCTAACATCTTTCCTTAATTACACATTATTACCTCCCTTGACTTTCGGCCAATAACAAATTTAATTGGCTAAGACATTTTCTTGATCAATTCTTGATAAAAACTCTCTAGATAAATAGCAATGTTCGTTTGTTAATATGTTTTTTTTTATGAACTTCATTTCTTAAATGTGTTTTAGATGAACTCATACAAATCACTAATTTATATATATTTTTAATGAAAGTACTTGCACTCAATATATCTAATTCAACATCTCTAAAAAGTTATCAAATTGATCTCACTAATAACGCTAGGGTCCACACTATTAGTAGTAGTACATTGAAGCTAATATGTTTTATAGGTGGGATCTACGGATTTGGATCATCTCCAACCATTTTTCTCATGTTGTTTGTTCTGTCATAATCTAAGTCATACATTCATTTTTTTTTCTCTCTTTTGTGCTGTTTTTTATTCATTTATGAGTCAATCAACTATTAGATTAAAAAAGAAGAAGATACTGCATAAAAAAGGTAGGAGAGAATCCAATTTCAGGATGTAGGTGTAACATATGAGAAAGAAAGTAAGAGTAACTATACAAACATGGATGGCTATTATTAGAAGGAGGAGGTGCCTAATGGGTTTGGTCCCTATTAGCTAAAACTTCCCATTCGAGATGCCTGAGAATTGTATGCCAAAACTTGGTTTTGTTGGAATCCAAGACCTCATTTAAGTTTGAAGAGTTTCATCTAAACATGATTAAATAATTATTTAATATGTTCTGTTTATCATAAATTTAAGGATCTGCAAAATAATATATATAATTTTTCAAGAGAACGAGAAAAGGGGGAGAGATAGGGAGGGGAAAGTGTCGGTTTGGCTGTATTAGCATCATAGTAACCACAATGTACTACTGTGTTATGTTTGAATCAACATGTGTCATTTGACCAAGTAAACACAACACACTCATCTACCACCAGTTTATGTACCCTGGACCTAAAGTAACTACGCAACCATCACATGCTTAAAATTTAATGATACTGTCATACTACTAGTAGTGATTAAATAAGTAACCATATACTCCCAATTAACAACTTAAAATTCACATGCCAAAGTTTCTTTTTAGAGAAATGATATTTGTACAACCATTTTGTGACAATTTTTAGACAACTTTCTCTCTCATACTCACACTATATTCTTACTTTCTCTCTTCTTTTTTCTCTTTCCATTGTTTTTGACCAATAAGAAGAGAGAAAAAGAAGGTTGTCATGAAAGTTGTATCAAATGGTTGTTCAAATATCATTGCTCTTCTTTTTAATGTTCAAGTTTGATCCTCTTTTTAATGTTCAAGTTTTTTTTTTGTCAAGTAGCCTAGCGGCTAAAGAAATTCACTTTAAATGTGAATAAGTGGGTGTCCGGAGTTCGAACTTCGGCCCCTGCATAAATTATACATTATTCTTTACTAAATGAGTTAAGCTCACAGAGACTTTCTAATGTTCAAGTTAGTTGTTTGAAAAGTGTTCAAAATTAGTAAATAAAAATATGGTTAGGAGTGTTCAAATATAAGAGTTGATATTGAATGAGGAGTTACATGTGAGTCACCACCACCTCGACTCTACAACATCACTTATTGGAATATTGAGCAGGGCGAGTTTTAGCATGGGGCAATGGATAAATTTCTCCATCTTAGGTCAATTTTGTCTTATCTAAGTATTACTTGTAGGGTCACCTTATATGTAGTGTCTTTTGCTATATTTCAATTTATATCTGTTTAAAAACATAATTTGACCTATAATGTTTTCCTTATTGCCATTACAATAAAATTTTAATTTTAGTTCTAATTTTTAATTTTTTTTAAATTAATTAATTTTTCTTAAGGAATTACAATAAAATGTTAATGTCACTAATCAAAGCTAGACTACAATTTTTTTTAACGAAAATATATTTTTTTTGTCGACAGAAGAAATGATAATACTTATTGATACTAATAAACATAAGTGAAGGAGTCGGGATTCGAACTCATTTATAGCGTTCGGTCTAGTAATTTTAGAATTTTCGACAGTTTAGTTAAAACTTATAAACAACGTAAATATATATTTACTATTTAAAATAATTATAAAACATAAATTTATAATTATTGGTATTTAATATATAGACAAAGTGTAATAACTAATTGTATGTAAATTCAAGAATAGGGACAAAGTGTGTCAGGTTAATTAATAAAACATATATGATAAAAAAGTCTGAGTTTTTTTTATGTAAGGAAAAAAGTCGAATCTGCTAACTAAAAAATAAAATAACACAATTTTTTTAGTAATATAACACAGTTTTCTATTTGTACCAAAACTATAAATATATAAAAAGTTAGATGTCTTTTACAATTTTAAGAAAAATTACATTAATACTTTAATATTAAAGTTCATTCAAGTTTTAGGTAAACATTTTAGAACAATCCTATCTATTAGTATTTGTTAATATTAAATCAATGACTCATGTTAAATTGGTCTAAGATGGGGAAAGATCACAATTTCCGCATGCTAAACGTCGCCATTGAGCAGATCGTATCTTTTGTTGGTCTACTTGTTGGAATTGTTGTATTGAAAATTGGATTGAGCCCTACACTTTTGTTTGCTGAATAAAGACTTGCAAGATCCCTGCCCTAAAATCTTGTACCCCACCAAATTATGCTATTTTTCCTCATTGACAGTTTTTGTTTGATTTTGGTTCATAGCTTTTTTAACGCTATGCCACAAGAAACTATGCTTTTGAATTTTATTTTATTTTTATAGATTTTTTCTACTGAATTTTATTTTATTTTTGGGTAAAATTTTTCTCTACTAAGATTAATCATATTCTAGACTTATCTACAATAAATTTAGGTATCTCTTTTGGTTCAAATAAAAACTATAGTTTATGACATGTATTGTGAAAATTTAACCTCTTTCGTTGGATTCAATCCATTTGATTTAAATATACACACACTGCCGTAAAAAACATGAGAAATTGTACAACTCTCAATACCAATAAAAAAAATTGGTTAGTGGTGCATAATTGGTATATATTCGCAACTAAAATAAAACATCATTTCTATACCACCCCATTGCCACCACCTTCCTCCTGTTATCTTAGACAATTCATCCACTATTTTGCATCCCACGTTGCCATTTCACCACCATCCTCAGATACCACTCCATGTTTGAGAAAATCCTGATATGTTTTTGTAAAAATCACTTTATTTACCCTCCTATATTCACTTTGACCTAAAAAAGTTATTCATATTATATTGTAAGTGAGAAATGTTTATCAAATTTAAATTGATCAATTAACGAACATAAATACGATAAGTTTGACAATAAGCATATAATCATAAGACACCATTTAGGCTTACACATTGTTGATGAAAACCCCCTCAATAGACACCTCAAAATACTCATAAGTTCATCGAATTTTCTAAAAATCTCGTCTCAGATCCTAATTCCAGATTACTTTAATTTAGAAGTTAAGACTCGATAAGTCCTCTATTCCATTTAACCTTGGTTTGAAAGTTACTCTCCGAGATGGAATTGAGAGTTAGGATCTAACTCGTTCCTACCGTACACTTAGACATAACTTATAGTACCAGACACATAACTCATCAACCACTCGTATTTTCAAGAAAAGTTAACAGCACTCATAATCCAACAATCATAACCTAACAACAATACACCAAAACTCATAATTAAATATAATTAGAGACATCGGCAAAGCTAGCACAATTTTACAAAGGGGCAAATATAAAGAAGAAATAAAATATATTTTTAAAACTAATATATTAAACTTAATCATTAAGTAAAATAAATTTACAATAATTTTTACTTATATTTAATGAAACGAAAGCACGGAAAATAAAATCTAACAATAATTATTCATAAAAGTTGAGCAATATGAAGTTTTAAGAAGACAAATTCATCTATAATCGACACAAAACAAAATAAATTATCAATATTTTATTAAACGCATCCCTCTTTGAACCAAAAAAAATGTTGGAAGTAGCTAAATAATATATTAATGGGGTAGCTACATACAAAACTATACTAGATTATTTGTTTCTTTTGCAGTGGCCAATGCTACCCCATTAACATGAAGTCAATTTCCCTTAATTAGAGATAGAGCAATAGAACAAACGTCATGCGACCCACTTGGGTTGGTCTGATAGTGTTGCCTTTGAACTTTGGAGTATGCTCCTCCTTAAGGTGTCAAGTTTGATTATCTCTGGGGCCAAATTGAGTGAGATAATTTAGTTTCTTCATAAAAAAATAACAAATGTCACACAATGAGACAAATATAACAATCCAACTGCAGACACCATCTAGGAAAATATGTAGTGTACATCATATCATCCTTAAGAATCTCTGGATAATGAACCACAATACCTTAAGACACAATTTGCTTTTCACAGGCATCATGAATGAAATGGTTAAGTTGCCTCTCCAACTCAGTCAACTTGTCATTGGGAGCTACATACATCTGAACCATCTTCTTCAAAACTTCAAATCAAATATGAACTTTGGCGGGAGGCATGCTTGAGAAATGTAGAGATGGGGGAAATTGTCAGAAGAAAATAAAATGAAAGTTTATGAGATATGGATACGAAAGAATGGCAAAAAGATATACTTATTTAAGACTCAGTGCAATATTTACCACATAAATTATTGGTGCATAATCCACTGCATAGTCCAGTGCATAATACGTAAAGACATATATTTATATAAGCATTAGTGGAATGTTGGTCACCAAAAAATGCCTGTGAATTATAGACCACCAAGAAGTGTGAGTGCACTATGAACCCGAAAAAAATTATTGTGATGCACTAAGGACCACAAAAAGTTCTCAATGCACTATAAACTTATATTTTATACAAGTCATATCCTACTAGTCAAATTGCTTCTTCATCATCACTATCCATCGGAATTGAATTGTCCTCATTTGTTACTTTGGGTGGTCGGTCACCCTTTTCAATTTTCACGAGTTCTTCAAACAAAAATTGTCTCTCCATAAATTGATCATCTCATGTTTCAACTTCATATTTTTTGTAATGTTTCCAATCTAGACACGTGGGACGTAGTGGACAACTGTCCTTCAGAGAAACATGAACAAAATAATTTTGGATTAATCTAATGCACACGATGTGTGAAGATGGATTATGTGGTGGATGATCTAAAATTGGGAGAAAGGTTTCATAAACTCCATTTCGATGTCTTGACAACTCAGGTACAATTTTTTTCTAGCAAGTTTCTAATAATATGACTCATATCTGGGAACGTCAATCATTTCTCTATCATTGCAATTTCACTCTTCAATTTGGGAGGGTACAATCCATCTCTGATATATTTAAAATCTTCCTCATGTTCAAAGATTGACATATAATCATTCTTATGCAGATTTAGCGCTCTAGGAAATGCAAGATCAATTAAATTATGACTACATTCACCAAGACCAAGATGCTTGACTACAACATCAAATCCACAATTACCATCACATTTGACATCCACGGTTTTTTTAATATATGAATGCATGAAAAATTTCATCAATATGGGAAATGCTTGGTCGTGGAACCAGCTTGGCGATGGATTACCAACATGGGCGCCTTTTTTTTTTTGCAACGACTGTTTTGTTCGTGACAGTTAGCTATCTGAAAATTTGTAGTCAACATGCTCCTTAGAAGATGGAGACTGAGCAGTTGAGCTATCACCTGATGTAGACTTCACCCTCTTTTTGTCACCCTTTGTTTTAACCTTTCGAACAAGTGGAAACAATGACATCATTTTTGAAAATGCTATCTGACGCAGTTGCTTCTTGATTTTTAGTTTCATATTGTAATCAACTCTCTTGAGACGTTCCAGAAATAACATACAAATAAATTTAAATACTACAACCAACAACATCCTTCAACTATTTCAAACTTTCATAGTTTAATACTTAATGTACCTGAATATCATTTCACTTTGTGAGAACACAAACATTTCGATGACTTTGTTCCACAACATTTTCGAACTCAAAACACAACCTCTTCTAGTGACGGTTTACCTTATTTAATCAAATAGGCCTCTTGTGATGAATATGCATAGCAATAATACAAGCACAAGACAACCCATATGATGTCCCGATGACACAATCATGCTTCTTACAATATATACCTCATTCCTTTGACTGATATGCTTCATGTTGAATAAAATTTAAGCCACTTCTAGAAACTGTATACACCAAATTCGAGTACAAAAATTGGGTAAGTATCTATGTTCCAAAATATTACAACTCCTCCCAAAATATGCCCGTATCTCAGTAAACTACAATTGTAACATATTGTTTATCGCATCTTAACCTATGACCAAATCTCCCTTACTATCCATCAAATATTTCTTCAACCTTCCATGAGCAGATTCAAATTTATTAGTGGTTGTTTTGCTAAGAAGGAAGACACAGTCTATCCACGACCTCACAATTTTCTCCTTTGAGGGATTTAATGTGGTCCTTTCGACATAGTTGAGGAACTTTGAAAGTTCCTACACACCTCTTGGGATTGCACAACAGATTCAACAAATGATTCCTTAATAGGAGATTCAACCATATTTTCCCACACTTCAATGTTAGTGTTACATAACTTTGTTGACTTCACCACTTTGATATCCATCTCTTTGAAATCTTTCTCTTTGGCATTCACTTATTTGGCACTTAGATTTGAATTTGCAATCCATCTAGCATCTTTCTCTCACATTTTTGAAAATGTGATATCGACGCACTAAAGTAGTATATTTAGGTAAGATATTGGCATGATCGTTATTCAGTGTGTTATCTCTATCAGTTAAAATCATCTTTGACATGTTGTCTTTATACTTCAAAAGACCAAGACTCACTCGTCAAATCCAAATGAAGTTATTCTCTTTTTTAGACATATGTAAAGCAAAACCAACATAATACGTCAACTATGTTGAGATGACCACATTTATCTCCAACAATGGTATTTTATACTATTCGGTTTATAGGTGGAATCCATAAAAAAAAAATAGTATGAAAGTGTTAAACAACTTAACAAATTCAAGATGAGCCCGAAAAACATTCTTAACAGTTGTAGACACACCACCGGTTCTAAACTTGTAAGCATAGTTGTAATCATCCTAGCATTTCAATAAATGTTGTATTTCTAACATTTCAGTTCTTATGTACTTTTTGTACCTTTGATGTACGTCGTAATCTTGCTTTATTATTGTTACATTGTCTTTTCTTTTATCTTTAAAAGCCATCGATATATTCGTTGGTTGGGTCATATTCCTTGACACATCTTCAACAATCCCATTCTCTTCCACATTTATACCATTAGCAAGAAAGTGACCGTTTAACTTTAGTTCTATCAGATGGTTGTGTGCTCCATTAACAATACTCAGTGACCATTCATTTAATTTTAATAAATAATCATGCAACCTAAACAGACATTCATAATTTACCCACCTTGTGCCACCAGGTTTCAATTCCTTCTTAGTTCCTCGGTACACACCACACCTTTTCACAATCCAAGACTAACTTTGGCGCTCTTCATCCACCACCATGATGAGATTTTTCTATAATAAGGTAAATTTCGTTGTTGATGCTTGATGACGAATTCAATTAATCAAATCATCTAGAAC
>Ga0315914_1002496_pt1 | contig 28124 bp, 16 predicted proteins | sample MpolenodulesMG_FD_203920 | JGI IMG/M metagenome (GOLD analysis project Ga0315914, IMG submission 203920) | Medicago polymorpha root nodule microbial communities from Los Angeles, California, United States - elongated nodules | ecosystem: Host-associated > Plants > Roots > Nodule | place: USA...
GCAGGATATGATTGAATGTGAGCAGTTCTACATGTTCCCTCTTTTAATTTAAATAAATCTGAACCACTTATTTAATCTATTGGTGTTTTTCTCGTGGTTCACCGGTGAGGGACCTAATTGGACCCTCCCCCTAGAATCCACCTAAAGAAAGACAGATTATAAATTTTAGGGCTAAGCATTAAAACCGGACCCGCACGAAACCCGTGTAAACCGCCACTCACTTCAGTTAAACAAACGGGTCGGGTCGGGTCGGTTGTCGGGTTGGAAAAGTGAAGAGAATCGAGTACAAGCCGTTTCCAACTGTCAGTTGTGGTTTCTGAATTTATAACCCATTGGTACCCACAACCGACCGAGTGAGTAATAATAACAGCCTTCAATATTTATGCATTTTAGTTGGTGTTCAACTCCCTACAGTATAAGTAACTAGTTATAGCTATCCGACAGAGTGAGTTAAAGTCTTGAGTTAGCTTTCCACATTGTTACATAAGACTTTATCCCACTTCTTCTTAAACATTTCCCTCTCCCAATGTATCTTTCCTTACGACTAATCCTATCCAACCTAATATACAATAATATATAATTAAATGTATCTCAAAGTCTTGTCATCAGAAGAAAAAGAATAAGTTTATGTCAAAACTAACTTTATTGCTTCCAGATCCAGTACATCGTTTTTCATTATGTGGTTTACTTTTTTGTTCCTCCATTGTTGTTGTTAAGTCCTCTCCTTCCTTAATACTTCTTTCCTACAAAAAAACTTTTTTTTTCTTTGGCAAAACCGTATAAACCGACCCGTACAAACCATCTTCCGCACAACCCGCCACCCGCCCAAACCGATGCCTTAAGAGGTCGGGAATGGGTGCTTGTTTTCCATCACCGTTTTCATTCAGATGGCCAGTTATCGAACCAAACCCGCCCGAAACCGACCGATGCTCTAACCTAATAAATTTGAGGACTCCAATTCATGTTACAAACATTAAGAATAGATTAAACATTAGAAGAATCAAGCATGACAATATCTACCATCTAATTCCAAAGGCGAGTAGAAAACTTACAATGAAATATGCTCAAGAGTTTCACATTTTTTGCAACACAAATTGCAACAAGAGAAAATGACTCTGCTCCTTTTCTTGAGATTGTCATAGCTATAGCATTTCGAAGAAGACTCAAAAGACCAAAGTTATGTTTGAACCAAGTTAGATTAAAGAACAATTGTGTGTAATTTTGGTTTTGATTAAAACAAAGTATATAAGAAAATAATTTATTCTCTAACCTGTGTTTCAACCGGTAGAAATTTATTTTCTTTTTTTCAAATGTGTCAAAATCTATGTATGTTTTTGTATATTAACATTTTTTTTCTCCAAAATATAGTAAGTTATGAAGGCAAGTACAATAGTGCTCTACCGAGACTCTATGGATTGTCATCCATGTGGTAATAATAATATATGTACATGTGAGTTTATGTAGTGTTATTTTATTTTTTTCTTTTTGAAATGCAGTAGAGGCACTACGAAGACAAGTATTATTGCGTCTAGGGTTCAGTTTGGTTCGATCTCGAGACTAAAACTCATCCGAACCGCAAGATAAAAAAACATGCGATTTGGTTTGGTTCGGTTGACTTTTAAAATCAAATCTGAACCAAACTAAACCAAACCAATGCGGTTTGGGTTGGATCAGTCGGTGCGGTTTTTTTGAGACAATACAATTTTTTGTTTCAACAATAAAATCAAGTTTTTTTTGTGTGAAGGAAACAATAAAATCAAGTTAAAAAGGTAAAACACAACGTATTTCTCCCAACAACATAGACCAAATTAAAAATATGGACAAAAAGTAATCATATTCTATAAGAAATGTTAAAAACTAAGATTTTGTTATTCTCTAAAAAATCAAGTAGCACATAAATACTTTTTTGAAATAAGAAACAAAGAAGAAACTTAACAAGAGAAAAATATGTCATTTTATAAAATATTTTCATTGAGTTTCTATGAGTATTAGTTTAGGTGACATAGGTTTAGTTAGTGTTTTTCTTATGTTGCAGTTTGGTTCGGTTGGTAAAATAAAAACCGCAAACCAAACTAAACCATACGATTGAGTAAAAAAATGATCTGAATACATCCAAACCAAATGCAATTTTTTGCGGTTTTGGTTTGGGTTGGTTCGGTTTGCGGTGTAGTTGTATCGAGTATATTGACAATTACGAAAAAATGAAAACTTTCTCATTTCTCTCTCTACAAGACCTCTCGCCTATCTCTACAAAACAACAGACGATGTTGTCTGTTCATGCAGTGGTGCGACGAGCGGCGAGGCCCTCTGCATCACCCCTCCGCCAGATCTTCCGGTGGCGGCATCTCTGGTAGGTTTGGCTGCGTTTCTAATCGGTTATAGACCATTGTGTGGACCATTAGTGGATTCACTGGGTTAAGTTTATGTTCCCCATTTTTTTTTGTATTCCTTTCTTCCTTTTTTTAATAATATATATGAACACCTGGCAAGGACTGTGTAATATGCTAGACATCCCAACTTAATTGAAATGTCTTCTATTTCTTTTATGCCATTGTGCTCTTGACTTATAAAAATAAAATAAAAACTAAAGGAAAATAAGTAAAGATTGAAGATATACCAAAAGAATATATTATTTTACGGTAATAAAATCATGCATATTCAGCGATTGAAGTTAAAAAGTATTAATTTATTGTTTTTGCTCCCTAGAGGCGCCTGTGCCCCCTCTGTTTCTCCTCCAACAGTGAAGCTACTGGTATGTCCTATCAGCCGGAGTCACTGTTATAGCTTACCCCCCCAGAAATAGTTTTAGGTTCTTATGTAATAAGATTAGAAAGCTTCAACATTATTGTAATGTATTATTTAAATATCAATAATATGAGTTCTTTTTATCTTTTTGTCTTTTTATTTTTGTTTTATATGTTTATTTGCATTTATTTTACGAATGTCAAAGCTTAAAATAGAAAAAGTTATGGAAAAAGACCATTCCGGATTTTAAATTCTGGATAAATCTGGAAAATTCAAACAATGCATTTCGGAAAACAAAATCCGGACCAGGGGTAAAATTGAAAAAAAATAGGGCGCGCGAGGAAAGACATAGGGTGGGAAAAGTAAAACTCAAAATTTTATATTATCCTAAATAAAATTTACTTGTGGTTGGTTAAGTTTGGTGACTTCAAAAATAAAAATTTAGCACATTTATTAGCACTACTACTCTCTGTGAGCATAAGACCTCTTCAAACAAGCAGCTCCTTGCGAGCACATCGCCAAATTACCTTTGTCGAACTAATATAGTCTCAAATAGCCTCATCTTTAAACAAAGAATCATGCGAGCAACACGGTTTGACAAAGACACATGATACATCCACGAAGTCATTACTCCTATCCAAGAGCAACGACTTGGGGGCTACTATTGTAGACCGAGCAAACGCTCCCATACCCATTCTCATAGGCTTAAACCAAAAGGACTCAAATCCAACATTTTACTTACTCGCAACACACCCCTATTCGCAAGGAATGTGCTCGAAGCAAGTCAGAGACCCATTCAAACGTTAATGGTAAAGTCTCCCCCACGCTGCGCGAAACTCGCTTGGCGGTTAGGATTCCCACGAATTTGCAACCACGAAGCCTTACGTGTGCCCTACAACGGCTGATGCACCTCCTCGCTATAATAAGGACTCTCAGCCGTCCCCAAGGTTAGATTCTCTTTACTTTCCTAACCCCCTCTTCTAAACTAAAACTAATTTTAACACCGGAGTGTCTATAGTATACACCCCCCGCCGTTCTAGTCAAAGCAACCGCTCACAACCACCATCTAACACCGCATCGACAGTCACCTTATGATCAGGTACGATCAAATTTATATGTATTATTAACACTGAATTATATTTACGTATTGAAAAAACAAAGAATTATTTTACGTAACAATAACAGTATGTACCCCTTCTAAAAAAATAACAATAGGAAAAAAGAATTTTAGATAAAACAATAAGGTAAAATTGAAAGAAAAAATGATAAGCTATAAGTTCAAACGTTACTTGAAATAGCGTTTGAAAAATAAGTTATAAGTTAGTAAAATAAGCTATAAGCTCGCGGTGAAAAGACCGTTATCAAACATGATTTTTTTTTTGTCAGACGAAATTATAAACTATCCGCTATAAATTATAAGTTAACTTCTTGACCTTGCGAAACAGAGCCTTAGTCGTGGGTAACAATATCTCTACAAATAGTTTACATACAGCTTCACGATAGGAACCGTCATGGACGGCTTAGTAGTGGGTAATATAGTACCAAAAATTTGTTGTTGAAACAATGATTACCCACAAATTATGTTGTGGCCGTGGGTAACTACCCACAACTTTCATTGTCTTACCCAAGTCCACGTGGCCTTCGGTAAGTCATGGGTAATTAACATTATCCACAACTTTTTTCACTTACCAATGGCCTTTGACCTTTGGTAATGAGAGAATTCCTTGTATTGAAGCCTACAAACCAAATCAAAAAGTACCCGATCTTTTTTGATAATGGTAAAAAACCAACCAAACTGAAGTCACCAAAAAATAAAGAAGCGTGCTTATTGCTTTCTGCATAATATGAAAATTGCAAAGTTAGTGAACCTAGACGAAACATGGGCTAAAAGGGAATTAGTAGCACGAGAATATGATAAAAACATCCGATATCAAAGCCACATTCTACTTGTAACCGAAAAAAAAAAAAAAAATTCTATTATGCTATGTTTTTGCCATGTCTCATATAAGCTAATTAAACACTTTTAGTCAACGTTATTTTTTATTTTTTATTTTTAAAAAATAAACAATATTCATTCATTTAAATTGATAGAGTACATCGATACAATACAAATCTAAATTCGCTAAAAACAAAAAGGATGAATCTGTGAACAAACTCACAACATCCATGTTAATAGCATAAAACGGCAAAGTACATATGCCTACAAATATGACTAATATGACTATATCCATGTCTTCGGAATACTCATTTCTCCGGATCTGCAACGTTGACGCGCCAAAGTCATAGTCATTGATCAGATCTGGATCTGCACTTGCTCAAAGCTAATCTTTCAACTTGAATCAAATAAACACCGCACTAAGACGGGAAATCAAAACAAACAGAGTCGTTCAGATACGACGAAATCACAAAAACAAACGAAACAAAACAGAAAATATGTGAAATCACTTATTCAATTAGGATAGAAAGAAAAGCAACTCGGAGGGGTGATTTTTGGATCAAAATTGACCTTAAATCACCCCTCTGACAAGAAAAAGAAAAAGAAAGGGGTGACGGCTAGGGTTTGAGAAGGAGGGGTGTTTTGTTAGCTTCGTTCAACGTTGGCGGTACTTTTAGTTAACGTTATTATTCTGTTAAATAAAGGAAATATCAAGGCTTGGACATATGTAGAATTTATGTTAATTGTCGTATCTAAATTCTTGATGGTAAAAAGATTTAGACGAAATAGAAGAGGGACCTTTTGTTGGATTTTGAAAGATTTTAATCAATTTTCTACAATGTGACGCTGCAATAAGAATATTTCTTTCATATCAGTCTTCTTGCCAAACATCCTGGCTATGTTCATTATTCTGGCTATGTTCATGTTCGTGTACGTAACTAACTTTATGCATGGCCACAAATTTTCAAGTTTCTTTGTCTTTTGAATACAATCCCTCTACTATATATATAGCACTTGACATGAATTGTTTAACCAAGACAACAAGCTGACAAATTATTTGTTGATTGTTTCTTAGAGTTCCTCTGAACGCTTCATACAGGTTATCCTTCTAATCTAAAAGTCATTAGATATTTACGATAGATGTTCTTCAATGAAGTGTTTGGGGGAACTTTTGGAATTCAACCAACATTGTATAAAAAAAAATTAAATTTATTTAGTTTCTTACATCTTGCCGTAGATTTTTTAACAATAATAATTTTAAGAAATTTATAATATTTATTTTATTTCACATTAGCATATTAAATTAGCCCCACCTTTTTATAATCATGCTTACAATATGTTGTATATTTTAGTTCTTTTAAGCAAAGTGTGGTATGCAAGTTTATCACTATAGAGAAAAGAGAAGTGATTCAAACTATGTTAGACCACAGCCCCTACCTATTATCCTTTGCAACAAATCCCAATATTATTTATGAAAATTGAAAAAGATATAAAATCAATATGTCAAATATTTTTTTGGCGAATGACCAATATCTCCACTTTCAAAGGATGGATCCCCACATTGTCCTACTGCATGCGATTGTCAACAATTGTTTGTTGCCATGGGAGTTAGTGCTAAGGCTAATATTAATTAATGACTTTGACATCATCAATGTTGCAGATTCAGAGACATGAGTATTCCGGAGACTTGAATATAGTCATACTTGTAAGCATATGTACTCTGCCGCTTTATGCTATTAACATGCATGGATATTGTGAGTTTGTTCGCAGATTCATTCTTTTTATGTTTAGCAGCTTTAAATTTTTATTTCATCGATGTACTCTATCAATTTGAATAAATGAATATCGTTTGTTTTTGTAAAAAAAAAAATGCAGTTGCAGAAACATTGCTAGCATGGTGCGTCATAACTTTAGGATTTGGGGGTTATATTTGTTGGTATATTTCGGTGAGGGTTCATCCGGTGCTGACATAGTGATTTTGATGTATTGAGTTGGGTAACTCAATAGCAAATACACAAAATCACTAGATAAAAAGTTACGGCCACCAAGGATGTTAATGCCATCGAGAGAAACAATATAGGTTAATTTAAAAAAATTATCACCACAAAAAAACTGCCATATACCAACGGAGAGTTTTAGTGACAGCCGAAACACCCATCGGTATAGAGAAGATATACCTACGGAAATATCACTGACGGTAGGTATAAAAATTGACTACCCAAAAGTCATAGGTGTAAGGCAGAATATTGGAGTTTGTACTTTCTTTTAAGAGAAATGATTCTTAATGTGAAACGAAAAATTAACGAAAACAACTCCATTATGTGGCAGCCAATTTTATACCACCATACTGCTTTTATTCCATCCAATCCGGAATTATAATTTTTCCATCGTGAAACACGTATGAGTTTCGTTGTTTTTCATTTGTAAAGCTTCGTACTATATAGCATAGCTGTTCTTTTAATAGACTATGTACTATATTTGAAATTGAAATGAAAATAAATACAAGGCTAAAATGCACTTTTGACCCCTTATGTTTGGCTCCGTAGCAATTTTGGCCCCCTATTAAAAAAAATTACTTTCCAGCCCCCTAACTTCACCCCCTTTTGCAACTCATAGGCCCTCTTTGACTTTGACCGGATCAAAGTTCAAGTGGCCACTCAATGGACGCCACGTGGAATTTTTTTTAATTAAAAATAAAAAAAATGCCACATAATTTTTATTGAAATTAAATAATTAAAATAAATTAAAAAAAACACCCAAATATTAAAAAAAAAAAATTCATTCCTCCTCTCTCATTCTGGTAATCACCAACAACCACAACAGAACCAATTGGAACACCAACCGCCGCAAGCGTAATTGGCACCGGAGGATGAGGCGGTGAAGACATGACAGCAAAACCCTCTGTCCAATACCAACAACGATTTGAGCAAATTGTTCATCAATCCCCAAAACCTTCTGATTCTATTGTTGCTGTTGTTGCAAATGTTGCTGCTGTTGAACCCTAAAACCACCAGAACCAAAGGAGGCAAATTTGACAAAGACAGAGATGAAGAAGTCGAACCAAAGGACAAAGATGTCTCCATCATAGGCGAATCAGGTTTTTTCATGGTGTTTCTGGCTTGACGCTCCCGACTTTAAACCTCACGAACGCCGACGTCGGAGTTTCTCTAACAATCTTCATTGATCCGCCAGGAATCAAATCAATCGGGTTCAGTTCGCGGTTTTTCACCAAAGAACAAACCGCACAAGAGTCAATCGGTTTCGGTTGGCTTTTTCCAATTTCCGGCATTTCAACAAGTGATTTATCTAGAAAATTCTCGATCTCTTGCGGCCATGGTTTGTTATCATTCGCCGGACATGGAGACTTGAACGGCGTGTCCAGCCATGTATTCACGATCTTGAAGACTTGAACTGCAATCGGAGAAGAAGAAAGGAATTTCATGGTGTTTTTGGGGCTTTTTAAAAGGGGGGATGAAGGATGATGATGAATATGTGAATTTTGCCTTTTTTAATATTTGAGTTTTTTGCTTTTTTCTTTTAATTTTTGGGTGTTTTTTTAATTTATTTTAATTATTTAATTTCAATAAAAATTATGTGGCATTTTTTTTATTTTTAATTAAAAAAATTCCACGTGGCGTCCATTGAGTGGCCACTTGAACTTTGACCCGGTCAAAATCAAAGAGGGCCTATGAGTTGCAAAAGGGGGTGAAGTTAGGGGGCTGGAAAGTGATTTTTTTTAATAGGGGCCAAAATTGCTACGGAGCCAAACATAGGGGGTCAAAAGTGCATTCAATTATGATACCCTAAGGTTGTTTTTTTTTTTAACTCTTTTGTAATTTAGCATATATGCTTGTAGGACTTGACATATTCAATATAAGTTTTATTTTATTGTTTTATAAATTCATTTACTTAATTTTAAAATTTTAATTAACTAAGAATTAGGAATGTAATGTGAACGTAGTAACAAAAAAAGGCGTAGGTAGATATTTTTTTTGTTAAGAATAAGAGATATACTTACGGCCATAATCTGTAGGTAAAATCAAAATGTTTAGTCCGAAAGGCAAAAGGCTGTCACTATAGGATATAGGGACAAAAATAATTCCATAGGTATAGTCTGTGTGTTGTAGGTATAGGTATTTGGTGCTATACCTACAGTAAAAGAACATTTACCTACGGTTTAATGCAATCACTAAATGTCGGTTTTCTTGTAACTTGATAAACAGACCTCATATTCTATTATGTATTGATATAAATTTACTTGTAAAAATATTTCATATTCAACTAAAATGAATAGAATATTATCTAAAATTACTATTGTCGCAATAAGGATTAAATCGAATAATTTTGCTATCAATGGCAAAACAAACATAAAATGAAATTGATTATTACATTAGTTTAATATATGGTTTTTCTTATAAAGCAAATCCGCGAGACTTATTCCTCGTAATTATAATTTCCTTAGAAAATTCAGAAAATGAAATTATAATCATAAAGTATTTTTTTTTTGGTACAAGAAGAGGGCAGATGTAATATCCCACTCGTCAGTATTGGAATTTTACTCGTCGAATGTGTGTCAGAGAATAAATGCCCATGAAAGATTAATGAAACGAAGGATGTGATCATGTAGTGAAGATCAAGCACACGTTCAATTACCGGTATCAAGTTAAACACGTTTAGGACCAAGGGCATTTTGGTAATAACACATGAGGAGTATATAAGTGTTGGAGGTCACAAACATTTCATTTGGACATGCTCTTTCTCTCTCAAGGTTTGTGATTAAGAAATTCTCTCCTCCTTCTCTCTACAATGTCACCCCCACCCCTCTCTAATCGATCAATCTTTCCAAGTTTATGAAATTGGCAAACAAGCATGAATCATCGTAACTTCATGAGCAAGAAGCAATTGAAAGAATTGGAATGGTATTGCATTGGAACATATTGGGCAAGAGCTTCAACAGCTAGGGTTTGATTGGAAGAATTGGAGTTTAAGGAATGGATGTTGCAGAGATTCTCTAGGTGAGTTCTTAGATTGATTATCATACCTTGGGTTTGTGTAATTCTAGTGAGAAACATGAAAGTATATAGTTTTTATGCATATGATTCAATTTTAGTACCCAATGCCAAATCTTGTTGTCTATATGTTGGAATTGTCATGCAAGATGAATTTTATTGTTTATATAAGTTGTTGGACATGTAGTATGCATTAATTGCAGGATCAAGATTTGACGAATTTGGGGTGAAAATGCAAAATCTGCACTACAAACCCGAAGAAACTCGCTATTAGCGAAATATTTCACTAATAGCGAATTCCTTCCAGAGTGAACTCGCCAATGGTGAGTTGGGGCTGACCTCCCAGCTTTCCATTTGGCTTGTTGGCTCGTACTGGGGCCTGTATTGTTGTCCGAGGCTTTTTCTCGCAATGTTTCCTAACTTTAAAACCCATAAACATCATCTAAACAATGCACATTACATCGAACGATTCTTGAAATGAAAATCATGGACAATATTAACATATAAGACAAGAATGGCCCATGAGAGTTTAAGTATGTTTGTGTTCGGGTAGCGATAAACCTAAGAATGGGAAGACTATAGAGCCTCGATGTAGATCGTCGAGAACAAGTAGATTATCGTGTAGTCTTTACATTAGGTACAAGATAAGTATGTTCAAGATTAAGTACCGTTGAATTACCATTATGCGAGTAGATTACGGACTCGTGGTAATCAATCATGTAAGTTAGGTATAAACCTCATGTACGACAAGACTATAAATAATATGACATCTCGTGTCTCTTGAGATCCACGCCAAGGGGGATTTCAAGAGGTTCACGTTAGGGGGACAAGATACACTCCGCAAGGTAGGCCCGCACGACATTAAGAGGAGTACCGGTGTTAGCCTCAGATAAGAATTTCACTAGTTAAGTCAAGGGATTAATTTCCGGGGTTACTCCACTCGGGATTAATCCGTAAAACGAACCAGGATAATGTTGTTTGTTACACGCTAACCTCTAACATAAAGAATGGCTATGAATGCGATATGATACGATTATGATATGTCATGAGACATGTGTAAGCTTATGTACAAGGATAAGTTCATGAATATATATTGTCGACGATCTTAGTGCCTCCCTGATCGCCCAGTTCAGGATCGTGTCATGAATAAGCTATGGTTATGTTTTGATGCGTTTACTATATCTTGACGTAGCGGTCTTAGGTTCCCTTGACCGCCATGACATGTAGATTATATGACAAGACTTGTAAGCTAATATATGAAGAGCCTTATAACGATACTAGTATGCACGATTGTCTAGGTTAATATGTTTCACACACGTATAATCAACCAAATCGTTGTATTGTAGACACGTGGTAACCCTAGGTTTTCCCCGAGGTTACCTATCGCCTAGGATTAGGTAGAACTCACTGAGACATTATGTCTCATCCCAATCCTATTTTGTTATAGATCAGCAGGAGATAGCAGGCATGTGAAGCGAGTGAATAATCAGCAAGTGCTCGTTCGTACCTGCTGTAGGATATTTTATGGATTCAAGAATGTATTTCTATGTTTTGGATAGATAGCATTGTGTAGATAAAAGTATGAACATGAATTGTTGTATATATTATTCATTCGAAGGCTTTATGTTGTAAATTTTAATGTATCCAGTACTAAAGATAATGCGCATGCTAAACTTTCTAGATACGTTTAGTATGGGCGTTACAGCAGAGCCCGATCATAAAGTAAATTTAAAATAAATAATAAATTAAATTAAATAAAGTACTATTATATTATGAGCTTTAATTCAAAATGCACTGATACATTTAGTCTTTGATATTGTCCCTCAATTAGAAAAAATAATGCAGCAGCCATATGACAAGATTTCCTGTCATGTTAGCGCATAGAATTTCGTTAGAGAATCTTGCACTCATGATTTTTTTTGTATTTTTCTTTCATTAATTGATGGGTTGAAATCACGAAAAAGGGTTAGCATTTTCTCCCTCTAGACAGTAAACTCAGAAAAGTGATCTAGAGGTCGAGGTTTTTCATAATTTTTTTGAAGGATTTTTCATGATATTTTTGTATGCATGTTTATGACGTTAAAATAAGGGCTTACAAGTAAATTTAGAGTCTTTCGATATGGGTAGGATTGATCATGATAGTTTAAACAGCCAAAAACATAAAACCAAAGCAACGAAAAATCTCAATTTAGAAATTGAATTTTAAACTAATGTTTTGCAAAAACCCTATAAGTTCACAATTAATTTGTCCATTGTCTGAAAATTCTAATTTTGTGTGGGGCCTTATATTAACGTCCTAAACATGTCTGCAAAAAATGATGAAAAAAATCAACTTCTTGGTCGGTTTGATGAAAAAAAAATAAAAACTGGTTTACAATGACTATACAAATACCTATGCTTCACATAATAGGAAACAAAAGCAAAAGAAGAAGAAAAGTGATCTTTTTACTTCTGCTGATACAAATTCACGAGGCATAATCACCCGTTCTAAAAAGGATATCTCCAAAATGAAAAAAGTTAATGTTTTGGAATCTTAGAGTTTTAGGGGATGCAAATAATTTGTTTGGCGACTTCTCTAAAACCAAACTTTGTTATGTAGCTTAGTGATAGCTTAGGGCTCCTTGTCTTAGGTTTCTTTCTTGTGTAAATGGGTTCAGGACAGACCCTTTCCTGCTCTTTTATTGTTTTTTTTTTGCGTTTATAAAAAATAATTGAAACCATGAGAATATTGTCAAAGCTGGTTTACACCTAACCCAATAATAGAAGTCTAATGCTGTTAGCAGGATTCTACTACACCATATATATTTACATTAGATTTTTCTAGTGCAAAAACTTATGTTGATTGCTCTCAGCCAATTAACATGCACAGCAGAATCAAATTCCTTCCTCTTGATAAGATTCTCAACAAAATCTGCAAAGGATAACCAAATTTCACTTCATCAAAATTTACTAGAGTGGAGGTTAAAAAAGTTCTTGTTGACAAAAAACTAAGTAAATTGGTTTGAATAATTTAAAATTCGTCAAACCATTTATGAAATGGAAGTGATACAAAAAATATAGATAAATTTTAAGTCTATTTCATTTTCCAAACATTAACACCAAGATGTCAATTTTCTTTTAACAAAATGACAAAACTGTTACGGTAAACAAAATGAAGCCAATTACATATGAGTTCAATTTCGTACTAAATTACCAACATCTATTATCTTACTAATCTTAGTATATCTTTGTATACATCTTGCATAGTTTTTACCTATCATATAAAAGTTGCCCTATTTTATAAAAGGATTCATGTCACCAATTTCCTTTACTATATCTCAGAGACTAGCAACTTTAGGTTTTCATCATGAATAACCAAAAAACCACCTCATCCCTTCAAGGAAAATATAAAAAAAATATAGAAACAAAACAACAGAATATAAATTGAAATTAAAAAGAAAAACTCACCACATGAGAAAATGACACAAAAATTGACCAGAATCTTATAACATCATTATACCAAAATAAATTCAAAAAGAGATTCACATAAAAACTTGAAATACACTAGTTAGATTTTCAATTCAATGTACCACCTAAGAATTCAAAATCTATAATCAAAATAGGATATAAAATTCAAACTTTTCAAGAACATTTGTATTACCACACATATATATTCTACAGTGTTTTTCAAGCATCAATAGCTAATACTAGCAATAAGGATTTGATATTGGTGATTGGTTAAAGAATTTCTAAATAAACATACCAGAAACTTTATTTGCAAAACCCAGTTTTTCAAACAGCTCCACAGCTATCTTGTTCTCAGCAACAGATGCAAAAAGATCCAAGACTTCATCTTGATCAAAATAAGTAAGCAATCCATAAATCGACAAAATCAATAGAAATCCGAGAACCTCCAATGAATTTTCAGTATTTTCTTTTATGTTAGCTTTCAACTCATGTGCTAGCTTTAAAGCTTCATCTCTTACACAAGATTTAATATTTGGTGAGATTATAATCAGTTGTTCTAGCAAATAGATGTGGTTTTCATCAATAATTTTGTTTCCCTTCTTAGGTAGTGAAATAATGGGGTTCAGTATTATATCCAAAACAATTTTTGATGGATCCGATGATTCTTGCAAATCAAGTAGAATGTCAGATTCCTCACTTGTTCCATCAATGGTAATACTTAATTCCTCATCCATGCAAGATGTATCTGCATATTTAGATAGAAGATATTTAAGCTCTCATATTATATTTACATAAGCAACAATAAATGAGGGTGACAATAGGAATTAAAAATAGGGTTAAATCACAATTTTAGTTTACGTAACATTTTCAAGGAAAATGCTGACTGAAAATATTAAAAGAACTAAAAATGTTGATAAAATTTTTAACATGGACTAAAAATTTTGCCAGAGAATTTTTCTACGACTAATCATCGTGAGTGTAGCAAATTTTTAGGATTAAACATTAGTTTTGCATTTAAGAGATTCATAAAATGTTCATGAGTTAAAGGGTGAAAAATATGAGTTAAGATCCTCTTCATTTGCTAAAAATAAATGACAATGTCATTTGGTGAGAGATAAATACAAAAGAGTATGTTGTGGGTCCCACCGATGTTAATTATTTTCAAACTTCTTTGTATCCTCTCTTGGAAGAAATGGAAATACTAATAAATATAGAGAAGATCTTAACTCGAACAATATATGATTCAAATTATTTTGGCAATGTATGTGTTGTGTGATATAAAAACTGGACAAACTTTTCACCTTCACTAAGATATGCTACATTATTATCTTTAAAATATATACTTTTTTAAAATATGTAGATCAGGTTATTAAAAATATCAACATCAATAAAAGAAATAGTTCAGTGAAATTCTATCAATAAACTAGATGAATAACAACATTTACCAAATTCGTTTTCCCCATCATGTTGTTCCTTTGTCAACTCAAGCTCCTTCACTTGTTCTTTGAAATGTTTTTCTTTTGATTCGAGATCCTTCAGCCGGATCTCAAAATCCTTTTTATCTGATGTAAAGTCCTTGACTCGGCCTTCAAATTCACCCTTTTTTGATTCAATTTCCTTTTCTTGGCCATCAAGTATATTCTTTCTAGACTCAAGATCCTGAACTTCTCCTTCCAATTGCCTCTCTTTTGATTTGAGCTCCTCCACTTGGATATCAAAATCCTTTTTTCTAGATTCCAGCTCCTTCACTAGGCCTTCAAATTCTCTCTCTTTTGATTTGTGCTCCGTCACCCGTGCTTCATGTTGTTTCTCTTTAGATGCAAGCTCCTTCATTCGGCTTTCAAAATGCTTATGGATTGATAACAAATCCTTCACTTGGATTTCAAATTCCTTCTCTTGTGATTCAAACTTCTTCAATTTGCTTTCAAAATGCTTCTGTTTGGAAATGTTATCCATGACTTGACGAAGTTCTCTCTCTTTTGTCATGAGTTCTTGCTTGCGCTCTCCAATCAAGTCCTCCATGAGAGAGAGTTTCCCTTCCTTTGCTAAAAAATCCCTGTGAACTTCTTTAACTTTTTCCAGCATTTTCTGGTGAATTTCGTTGATTCTACGAACACAACTAACTTGTATCTTCTTATTTTTAAGCTCATAGTAGCACTTATCAATATCTCTCTTTATAGACTGCAATCGCTTTTCTTCTACTATTCTATACCTTTTGCATTCCTCAACTGATTTTTTTACCAACGGACGTTCTTTCTTCAGCGAGGAAAATGAATTATCAGATGATATGAACTGCCTATTATTTTTATTCAACGAAGGAATATCATCATATGGTGACACCTTTGATTTCTTAACAGAAATGTGCAAGGTATTCTTGTCATCAAATAGCCTCTTATCTGGCAGGGTAGGAGTATCGCTTTTCTTAACAGAAGCATCACATTTACTGTCACAAAATTTTCGCTTATCTGAAGCCTCAAAATCCATCTTTCAGCTATATAATCTCTAAGAAAAAAAACCTGAGAAGAAAAAAAAAATGCTTCCTTTGAAAAAATTCTAGGTCAATTAAACTGAATCATCAAGTGCTACATTTATACTTCCAGAAGTAAAACCCTAGGATAACCACAAAGAACAGTGACAATGTAAACATATTGCTTGGTATTGATTTTTCTTGGCAAAGGCATGAAATATAAATGTGAAATAGAAATATATACCAAATGAATGAAAAATGAAAAGAAGTGGGGTTTTAATAATTAGTTCAAGATGAGATACTTACAATACAGGCAAAAAAGATATTAATTTCGTACACTACCCAAAAAAAAAAAAAAATTAAGTGTCTTGGTGTAGTTTGTTATGGGTTGACGATAGCTATGAATTCATTACTTAATTTGTTCATCTACAGGTTGTAATTAGGAGGCTGGATAAAGAGAAAACAGTCATTCCTTTAAACAACAAAGAAAACATTGGGGTCCTCAAATCCGATCAGCCATTAATTTATTTATAACGTCAAAATTTATTAAAATAAGTCCCTATTTAAGACAAGTGAGACATGCAAAGACAAAAACAACAAAACAAATGCGTCCCTATGTAAGACAACAGAGACATGTAAAACAAAAACAACAAAACAAATGTGCTGTATATACGCGGAACATCGCAAAAGAACATTCATACATCAAATACAAAATTCGACAAACCAACCAAAGACACCCCCCATAGAGGGCTACCACCGAAACCCATACAATCTAAACACCAAAACCAAAACCTCAAAATTCATGCAACAACAACCCCAAAAAAACCAAAGTCAAATCAAAGTCAAATCCCCGCACCACAACATAAACAAATATTGTGCGAAACCCTCAAAATTCAATCGTGAGTGCAGACAAAAACAACAACCCTCTGCTCGCATCAAAACCCATCCAACATAACCACCAAACCGACCAAAAAAAAACCCCTAAAACAAGACATCTGCTTCTCTTCCAAAGCAAGGTGGTCCACTCTCAAAACCTCCATAATAAGAACGTGCAGGAAAGAATACCTAAAGGGTCGACGGCAGCAAAAACACATACCACCAAAAATAAAGACCACCCTAAAGAACCACCGTGAATAGAGAACCTAATACTTGAAACAAGAAACTCCTTCTAACACCCACCACCACTCAAGTCCTAGTCCGCTGGAGAAGACACCATAACAAGCCCAAAATCTTGTTGTAATTTATTGTTTAGAAAACCGTTCTAGTACTTTTTACTATTGTAGATATTGTTTTAAATCCTAAAGAAGAACATCGTATAAAATCATTTCAATATACGTTTGAATGAGCGGTGAACTTGTTAAAATCATGCTAATACTGTTTATTGAACCCTACCGAAAAACCAGCTTTTAGCCACATTTAAATCAGTGGCATACCAGATCCATAACCGCGCCACGGTTCATTAACTTGTTAAAAAAAGAGACGTTGCTAAATATTAACCACAGTCAATTGCAACTTTAGCCACGGCTAAATAGACCGTTGTAACATAGCGACGGCTGGATTGTGTATTTAAAAAAAAAAATGATCTAGAGTGTAGCTTCATTTTTGCCAAAACCATAGCGACTAACTATAATTTTGACTATCACATCATCAATCTAAAAATGAACACGTATAAATGCTATTACATATTGAAAGACAAAACTTGCATATAAATAATAGAATGTAGTTGTAAATTCATAGATGAAAAAATAAAAATAAAAAATAAAGATGAAGACGAATAATTCTACTAAAACTAAATTAGTAACATTAACACATTCTACCAAACACAAAATCACAACTTCAAATAAACTAAAATTTGAGAGTAAAAGAATCGTACCAAATAAGCTCTTTGAGAAAACTCTTCTTGTTTCGCCGTCTCTTCTCCCTTTAAAAAAAATCCTTGAGGGCCTCTGTTTTTATAGCTATATATGAATTATAGTTTTTTTTATTTTATAAAAGGCACAATTTCCTAAACTAGCATCCAAATTATTACCGATTAAAGAGAATTAAATTATTGCACCAGAAAAAGAGGAGAATCAAATTAGATTTATATTATTTTTTAAAACTAATTTTAATGAGGAAAATCACTTTTATTTTATTTAAAAAACATACTACTATAATTTTGAGAAGAAAAACATACTATAATTATAAATTTTCAAACTAATCAAGCACCTGGTTAAAGAGTTTTAATAATTATATAAGGGAAATGATTTTTATCAGGAAAGTTGGAATCAATAGCAAATGTGATTGATTGATTTCAATCCTATAATATTAGTATCCTTATTTAATATCCCGTGAATTTCTTGACAATAATATATTTAGCACTTCTCTTTCATAAAACCAAATATTTACCTCAAGAAAATTCTCAGCTGTCCATAAATCTCGGCTGCAAATAAAGTTGTCACGGATCGTGACCATAACATATTTACCTCAAAAAAAATATTTGCCTAATTTTTTTTTCTAACATTAATGGAGGGGCTAAAATAAAGAAAAAAAATGGAACATACGTGTTTTCTTCTATAGACATAAAGTCCAAAATAGTAATCTAATGGTTGAAGTTTTTCATTATTTTTTGCTAGTTTGTTTAGGACGTTAAAATAAATACTCACACATAAAATTAAGTTCTCCGATATGGGACGGATTCATTATGATTTTTAAACGACCAAAAACACAAAAATCAATGCAATGGAAACCTAACCTAGAAATCAAATTTTGAGTTCATATTTTGCAAAGACCTTTGTAAAAATAAGAAATGATCTGCAAAGTTTCCTAGCATTCTGATGTAGGCAAACTGGCGGTGTGTATCGAAGATAAATTGGAGCGCAAGAAAGGTTCACTCAGAATAGTGCAGATTTGGCATTTGGTGTCGGAATGATTCGAATTATACCTTTTCGGAAAGTCCGGACCTCACGAAGACCCGAAACCGGATTTTAATATTTCAGCATATTTATCATTCTCTATTTTATTTCCGTTTGTTATTTTTCGGTTCATACGGGTTTGTTATTTCCTCTAGTATTTAAACAAAGCTTATGTAGCATAAGAGACACTTTTTCATTGAATAAAATTATCGAGACTTTACTCAAATTCTGGTGGATTCTAAAAACCCTTATTTGATAGGTTTGTTGCTTGCAGCCTATCTGTTTATCTTTTAGGTTTAGCGTTTGCTCTATGCTTCCGACTGTGTCACATTCTGAAGATACCTCAATTTATTTTGATTATTCGACCAAAACGTGCAAAATGGTAATTTTCAACTTTTTAATAAATTCATAATTAATTTGTCTCAGTTTTAAATTTCATGGTGGAGATTCTTGTGACAATTTAAACATGTCTACAAAATTGGGGAGCGATATTTGACCTACAAGTATATGTTTACTCCGAATAAAATTGCAATTATGCATGTTTTGGATAAAAAAAATTGAAGCGTATATACAATAGTATGAAACATTATGGATCCTTTTTATGTACTTTTATGGAGATCTTTGAAAAATATCAGTTCAAAATTTGATTTTTAGATTGATGTTTATGTTGTTTTGGTTTTTGTAAATTTTCACATTTTAAAAGTTCATAACTAATCTCTCCATTGTCATAAAAAAAAGTCATAAATATGCCTACAAAATATCATTAAAAAATTCGACATCTAGATAACTTTTTTGGACTTTACGAAGAAAGAAAAGTCTAGTTGTTCTTATAGGAAAAAAAAGAAGCTTGTGAGGAAATAAAAATATTCAGGCAAATAAAAGTTCATAAAAATTGTTAGTCCATAAAAATTGACAACTCCTATGCATCCAACTTGTAATCTAGGTTCAAATGGCAGTAGTGGTAAGGTAGACTGAAAGGTGTACAAATGTATGATTGGTTTCACTACTTTACTTAATTTCGTCAAGACTTGATATTTTATTTAGTGTATGCATGTGTGCAAGGTTTCAATCAGATCCTAGAGAATCACACTTAACTGTTATAAGAGGATTTTTAGGTCCCTGAAAGGTATTACTAATCTGTTGTATAAGAAATCAAATAACTATAAGCTAGTTGGATTATGTGATACTGATTATGTTGGAGATACAATTGAAAGAAAAAGCATCAGTGGTAGCTGCTGGTTCGTTGTTGAAAATCTTATCTTCTGGGCTATCAAAAGACAACAAATTACCATTTAATTGTCAACAATAGAAGCAAAGTATACCTTAGTTGCAAGTTGTAGCACATAACTTCTCTAGATGAAACATCAACTTGAAGACAACCAAATAAATAAAAGTAGTATTCAAATCTACTATGATGATACTGCTGATATTTATTTATCTAAAATCTCCATCTTACACTCAAGAGTAACGCATGTTAAAATTAAACATCATTTTGTAGGAGACTATATTTAGAAGGGAATTCTTGATATAAAATTTATTAATACAAACCATCAATGGACCGATATCTTTATAAAACCCTTAACTAAAGATAAATTCAATTTTATCAAACAAAATTTGAACATGCATTTTATTATAGATGAAAATGTTTAAGTGCAATTCTTAAGCTCTGATGTAATATGTGAGTACCGTCGAAAATCTAATCTTCTAGATCAGTGATCCTCTAGACACATTAACCTTCTAGGCCAATGAAACTTTGGATATTCTAGTTAGTAAATGAGGTGGAAAAGTGTCATAAGTAGTTGTGACACGTGTCTCATTGCTCATTACGGTTTTTGAAACATATTAATTTCCGAATTTTTTTTGACAACTTTTGAAATAACTTTTTCTCTCATAGTTATATGTATTTTTATTTTCTCTATTTTTCTTTCTCTCTATTGTGTTTGTCCAATAAGAATAAAGAAAAAGTGGTTGTCACAAAGGTTGTACAAAATTGGTTGTATATAAATATCACTCCTCTTAATTTCCTATAGTTAAAGCTATAAAATATTGGCCTCCTATGTCATTAATTATGTATGTTTTCAATGCATAATATTTTTCATATTCCTTTGCACATAGCATTTCTATATGAGTAGTGATATATGTACGACCATTTGATACAACTTTGATGACAACTTTCATTTGCTCTCTTTTCATTGGTCCAAAAAATAGAGAGAGAAAAAGAAAGAGAGGGAATAAGAATATAATGTGGGTATGATAGAGAAAGTTGTCAAAAAATCCTTTATATCTAATCTTTGCAAACATGCTCACCCTAATTGCTAACCCTAAACCTAAAATTTTTGGCTCCACTTTTGAAAATTTTCGAATTCCACCTTCCCTCCCTAATTGTTTTAATTAAATTATCTTGGTTTACTGTAATTATCCAACTTACTAGGGGCATTTAATTTTATTATGTTTTCCATGCATTTTTTAACTTAACAGCTTCTCTTTTCTCTGTTGCTATATATATGGCTGCTCTACATCAATAAACTGTACACCTACACTTGGCTTTTGTTCCTATCTTCTAAACCATGGCCAACATAAACATGGAAACATTCCTATCATACCTTTCTCTGACTGGTGAGGCTATCAAATTCAAATGAACCGTGTTTATATTTTTATTTGACAATCGTTTTCTGATGTTGAGTTTTCATGTTTTTGCACCGCCATTGATTCCTAATCCCGTTACTGACATTGATAAGCTGGTTAATAAGCTTCGTCGGAGATATCGAACCTATGTCGTTGAATTTGATATGGAGCATGTAATATAGTTGTTTTTTTTTATGTATTTTAATATATCTGCCACTGTTTGTATTTCTTACACGTTGATTTTTGCATTGAATTCCAGGGTGCTGTTCATCTTCCATACATGTTCATGCATGACTTTGGCGACCAGATCGATTTTATTGCGACATTGGTTGATAGTCAACATAATCAGTTTGAGGTTTACGTCGAGAAGCACACCAGTGGCATATACCTTACAAGGGGATGGCGTGCACTGCGTGATTTCTACAAGCTCTCCCTCGGTGCTTGGGTAACAATGGTATTTGTTGGAAATGGCAGGTTTGAGATAAGCTTGGAGGATAGGGTTGGGGAGAAGATACGAAGTCCCATGTTTACTCCACCAATGAACTTCGTTATTGAGCGTTCTTGGCTTCCTTTCCAAATGATGGATGTTGTTCCAACTGCTTATGTGCATTCCGATATGAGTTTCCTATATTCATTTGAGAAGAAGTTGTTTGGTAATGAGGTTAATTCTGGCTGGATGGTGAGTGCAATAACCTTCCTTTTTGCCTGATGTTAGTTAGCCTCTATGGTCATATTGTGAAGACTAACATTATTCATATTTTTTTTATAGGTTCTTGCTTATTTCGGGTTTTGCAAGCAGACATTGGGCAAGGGTACTACTTCAATCAAATTGGTGGATGAGTGTGGGAACAATTGGGTGTGCACGGTGGTCTATGGTATGAAACCTTATAAACACTTTAGGATAGGTGGTGGATGGAAGCGGATGGTGGATGCACGCGGACTTGGTAGAGGTTGCACTGTTAGGCTTGGTGCACCTACTAATGGGAGAAACCAGACCTTCTATTTTAGAGTTATTCACCATTAGTGTTACAGCGAAGACGGTTGCTTGGGGGATTTAGTTTACTTTTGCAGTTTTTGTTTGAGTTTTGGAACGCATTATGTTAGTTTCTTATGGTTATGTTTACTTTTGATTATCTACTGTAATGTGGAGTCATAACTTTTGGCACTGCTAGCCCTTTTGGTTCTATTTTATGGGATTTTGCTTTTTTGTTGTTCTTGAACATCTAGTTTAATTTAATGTCATATGGAGATTATGTTTTCATTTTGTGTTCTGCCAATTTAAGATATGCACCTTGTGGTTGATGTTCTGTTTGGCGTACAAATCTATGTGTTTCTCACTGATAAAAAAAACTTGAATTAAGACAGAGATGCATATATGATATTTATTTGATGTTATATTGTTCATTTTCCATACGTAAAAGAGATTAGCTCCATAATTCCTTTATTGAATAGCAACTGATTAGCTTAAAATATGTCATTAATATATAGTAAAAGAAAGAATGGCAATTTTTCAAATGTAATTTGGATTTTTGTTGTAAATCATTTGACCAATTCTAGAAAATAAAAATACCATTGTAAATGCAATTTATTCTTTCAGTTTCAAAAACAACAAATTGTACCGTATATAAAGGATTTGATTTGCTTCCTTTTACAGGATATTGCACTGTATGCCCTTGGTCAATCAATTGTTAAGGCCAAGAAAATAGGAAACAAAATACTAAATTATTATTTTAGTGAAAATACAACAAATTAGACCTTAAAAAAAAGGAATGAACATGCTCCTTCTGTTCTAATTAGTCGTGGTGCATAAATTGATTACCATATATAATGTTTTATTTTTTCTTCCAAATTCTAATAGGAAACAATTTATGAAATTAATCTTCCTTCAATAATTTAAATTATGAAATTAATCTTTCAAACAAAATGGACCTTAAAAAAGGGATGAACATGCTCCTTTTATGCTGATTAGGCATGTCAATTTAAGAACAATTTTTTATTTTTTTTACTTCCAAATACTGATATTTCGTTTTTAATATAACTATTGTGTAATAGAAAATGTAAATTGTTTTTCCATAAAAGATTTTTACGGTCCAAAATAAAATAGAATAGTAAATATCATGCTTAAATATTTCAATGGAAACACACAACATTCTAAATGTTTATTAAAAATTTAAACTTATTTAATTCAAAATTGTAAATAATTATCATTGATTTTCATATGGGTAAAGCAACAGACTCCTATTTAATATATATTTTCAAACCAATGTATTGGCATAGTTAGTGCACATTCAACTGTTTCCAACACAAATATATTTTGAAACCAATGTATTGGCATAGTTAGTGCAAATTCAACTGTTTCCAACACAAATTTTGCTGTGTAGAATTTAAACGTAATCATGAAAATAGTGATGCAGAAAATATTTATTATGGAAAGCATTGGGGATATCAGAAGCCACAACAATACTTTTGGCCAGGGTGCAGAAAATTATCTTTCCTATGCATCTGTGCTTATTTTGCATTAACTGTTTTGTGTGGAAATGGAGTAATCTATGAGTAGTTTTAAGGTCACATTAAATGTAGTATTTTGTTTCCTGTGCTTAAATTTTCTCTACATAAAGGATTCATGACTTTCTTTGACATACACACATCACTTCGACAATTACAAACTCCATAGCACTTTCTAATATTAAGTTTGACAGACTATCTAACAATGGCTCCTATCATCATTCCGGTGTCCTCAATTGTTGTTGGAAAAATTAACATCAAGCTTCATGTGCGTGTTATCAACGTTTGGATCGTTCCAGATTTTTCAAGGCCAACTGAAGACAACTTCATTCATTTGCTTCTATTGGATGAAAAGGTAAACTATGCTGAGAAATTTATAACTACAACAGAACTTCATAAATAAATTATTTACTGCGTGTAACTTATTGTTTGTTGAAACATGCAGCTTGGAAAGATTCAAGCAACCGACAAGAAAGCCCTCATTCCTAAGATACGATCCTTGGTTCAAGATGGAGCAACATATGAGATTGAGAATGTGTTGGTTGCTCACAACGAAAATAAGTATAGATGCACTGGGCACAGGTGGAAATTGAACCTGATAGATAGAACAAAATTCACAAAGATTGATAACAACACAATGCCTGCGTACCATTTTGAATTTGTGCCATTCAAGGAAATGCTTGAATCAACCAAGGAAGACATACATGTTGGTAGGGAAATATGGCCTCGCTAAATATGTAAAAAAAAGAAAAAAAGTTGTCATGTTTACTTTTGACTGTTTATCTAATGTTGTACTGCTTATGATCAGATGTCATAGGACGTGTGGTGGAGAGAGATTCCTTGAAGGAGAAGGAAGTTAATGGAAAAAAAACCAAGCTAATTGACATAACTTTAGAGGATTCTGAGTAAGTGTACATATCAATGTCCATTTCTCATATATATTTTCCACCTTCAATTTTGTTTCATAGAATAAATGTGCTCCTGATATATAAACAAATGTATATGTCGACCATTTAGGGGCAATATGATCCATTGTTCTTTGTGGGATACCTACACTGTTAGGATGGATGCCTATCTCACCGTCCATGATCCGAATTCTCCTATCGTTGTTGTAATCCATTTATGCAAGCTTAAAAAATATTATGGCACAATGGGTATTTCAAATGCTTTTTATGGAACGAAACTAATTTTGGATGATGATTATCCAGTTGTTAAAGAATATCTTTCCAAGTAAGGATCTAAGATTGCTGATATGAAATATGTATGACCATTAATCATCACCGCAAATTGTATGTACACTTATACTTTGTTTTTGAATGATCAGGATTGATGGTGATGATGTTGAGGTTACACAGGGAGTAAGCAAAATTACTGGATCATTGATCGTTCCATTAGCTGAAGATATGCTTCAGTCTAGAATGATGACTATCGAGGACTAAATTGAGTCGTCTGACGTATAATACTCAATCTGCTTATTGATTTTATTGTATTCCACCATGTATAAATAAACAATATATTGATTTGATATGTATAATTCATTTGATGTTTTATTGTTTGTGGGCAGCAATGTGTGGTAATAGTCCTTGCCTCTGTAATTGGTATTGAAGCAGAATATAGCTGGTATTATGACGCATGTACTACATGTGCTGGTAGGATTAAAATAATTGCTGGAAGAATGTTTTGCCCAAGGTGTAACCAGAGCAGGAATGTTGTTCCCAGGTAAGTATTTGCGCTTTGGATAAGGTTGCCACCTCAAATAATTGTTTTAAAAGTGATGTTTTTTTTGTGTGTTATTAATGTCTTATACATGCGCTTTAGGATTGAAAACCCATGTCTGTTTATAATTGTTTTTGACATCCTTTTAAGATATTGAGTACATTTTTTTAAACATTTTGAAGGTTCAAATTGCATGTGCAAGTTATAGACAATACCGGTTCCACAAGTTTCATTCTTTTTGATTGTAATGTGTCAAACTATGTTGGGAAAAGTGTGCAGGATTTGATTGATGCACAAGGACAGGTAATAGAATCAGTTTCAGTGACTAATTCGCATCATTCTTGGGTTGGGATATGATTTTCATGTTAATGAATATAATTGTGTTTTTCATGTTTTAGGCTAACAATGATAAAGGATATCCGTCAGATCTTGATGTCTTAGTTGGAAAAAAAAATGTTGTTCAAGGTGGAGGTCACAAATGGAAATTTGCATCACAGCTGGCATAATTATGGTGTGAAGAGGACATCAGATGATTCTGATCTAATAAGCCAGTTTGTTAAGCGTCATAATCTGAAGGTATTCTTTCTTTTTATACAAAAGACATTTCCCGTTTAATTGATTTATTGGTAAATCTGTATTCCTCATCGCATTGTTGAAGTGCAGATAACCATTGATCAGGATGAAGATTGCGGTGATGATGTTGCATTAATCCAGACTGTTGTTGCATCATTCTTTTTGCGAGGTGTTAACATTTTCAACCAACATGCACCTTTTACATGGTTCTTCAAGTTTTGATATTCAAGAGAGGAAAGAGTTTAGTGAGTGGGTTTTGGGCATCGGAGATGGTACTATTGGAGAAGAGAACGACGAAAATATTCAAATAGAAATTCCAGACGACCTACTTATGCATAGCTCAGGAGATCATATTGCTGCCATTGTTGATCACATTTATTCATCGTTGCTAGATAACATGTATGATCATTCGTTTTTCCAAGATAGAGCTATACTAACTCCGAAAAATGTCACGGTTGAAGAAATCAATGAGTATGTAATGTCTCTTATACCTGGAGAAGAAAAAACCTATTTGAGTTGCGATAGTCCCCTTGGTAAAAATTCATCAGCTACCAGGCCGGATGACATACACACACCTGAGTTTTTGAACACAATTAATGCATCAGGTATCCCTAACCACAAGATAAAGTTGAAGGTTGGCGTTCCTGTCATGCTTCTGCGCAATTTAGACGCTACGGCTGGTCTATGCAATGGTACTCGATTAATAATAACGAAGATGGGCAGATATGTGCTGGAGGGCAAAGTAATAACAGGCAGCAACATTGGAGATATAGTTTATATACCAAGATTGTCGTTAAGTCCATCGGATACAAGAATTCCATTCAAGTTTCAGCGTCGACAATTCCCTATATCGGTGTCATTTGCAATGACGATCAACAAAAGTCAAGGGCAATCATTGAAACAAGTTGGAATATACCTTCGTCAACCGGTTTTTTCCCACGAACAACTGTATGTTGCGGTGTCAAGAGTGACATCAAGAAACGGATTGAAGATATTATTGACGGATGAAGATGGCAATTGTATGAGCACTACATCAAATGTGGTGTATAAAGAAGTCTTCCACAATTTGTAATGATGCACCAACGCTGTTGGTGTCCTACGATAAATTTTCACATAAACATGTTCCTGCAGAACTAATAATTAATATAAATTAACATTGTTTTTTTTCTCGCAGTGGTTGCAGCTGATATATTAAGTTGTTTGTGCTTTTGTCCAAGGCATTATTACCATGAATGAGAAGATAGAGTCTGTTATTTGTTGGCTGACCAATATGAGATCGTACTTATAATGTTGAAGGCAATGGAATGCATTTTACTGTCATACAAGTTGTTGTTGCGTTAAAGGTAAATACTGAAATGTTATAATAAATCATCTAAATGATTATTTAGTTATGTTCCTGTAGACACCGTAACCACTAATCACATTTAAATCATTTGCCTGTATTGCAGGTGAAAATTGATTTCATCTTTTCCATAGCTTTGGAAGGTACTTTTTGGTGATAAGTTCATGCTGGTTTTTTCATGCCATTCCAATTGCAACACTGTCCACCCTGTTTAAGCTTTTGCTATCTGTTTCATGTTTTTACATGACAATGTCGTCGGCTGTTGCGTGTTCACAATTGTCCAGGACTTCGTGGATTTGGTGGCAAGCCTTAAGTTGTTTTAATATATACTGATGAACTTACTATATATGTTGCAATTTTATACGGATAGCATTATTACTGCATTATTTGATGATTCAGTATTTGTAATTTCGTTGGTAAACAATTATCATGTGAACTGATGTCAATTATCTTGAATGCTAATTCACCTTGCTTTCATATCAATTCTATTTCTTCCAAAGAGTTTTATAATGGTACTCCAACACTATGGAATTAAATTGTGCTTCTGATTTCTTATGCTATATTGTCATAGACACATGTTTAGGATTATTAATTGCCAAGTATCAACTCCTTGGTGAAGATTTCGATGCTTTGATCCCGGTTTATAACGAAGAAGATCTTGATCATATGATGTTGGAGTATGATCGTATGTGTCGCTTTTCACGAAAGCCTACAAGGTTGACGGTCTTCCTCTTCCCTGTCCCTATCAACAACAACAACAAGGCATCTTCTGATTCTATGGCTTCCACTATCAATCTCGAACAGTTGTCTGTCGACTCACTCAATACCGTTCATGTTCCTCCTTCTTTTGAAGATTCATCCCCTC
>Ga0315914_1002498_pt1 | contig 28122 bp, 9 predicted proteins | sample MpolenodulesMG_FD_203920 | JGI IMG/M metagenome (GOLD analysis project Ga0315914, IMG submission 203920) | Medicago polymorpha root nodule microbial communities from Los Angeles, California, United States - elongated nodules | ecosystem: Host-associated > Plants > Roots > Nodule | place: USA...
TATTTTCCATGTGTTTTTAGCAAATTTTGATGTGGGAACAACAATTTTTTTAAAACTTGTAGCCATGAAATTTGCGGGCTTTGTGAATCTCCCATAATTGTAAAAAAAAAATTATACCATGTACCCAATACATTATACCCTTACCCCCGACATTTCATGTGAACTATGAATTTTATCATTTTATATACACTAAGGGCCCGTTTTATACGGATTATAAAATAAAAGTGATTTTGATGTCGAAATAATTTAAATATTTTATAAAAAAATCAGAAACTATTTTGCGTGTGTTTACCATAATAAAAATTATTTTTTAAAAAAAATTAGTTTGTTTGAGGACAACTATATAAAAGAGATTTTTGTAACAAAATTAGTTCAATATTTTGACCCTTATTCTCTCTCTCTTATATTTTTTTTATGAAACTACTCTTAACAACTTTTCATTTGAAACCCTTTTTAAATATTTTTTTTAAATGGGTTCCGCCCTCTTTTTTGTACCAATATTTTTTTTTAAATTATATCAAAAAAATGCAATACTCTTAAAAATAATTAATTTAAAAAAACAATAACAAACAAGCTCTAAAACCCTCCCCCTCTCTTCTCATAATTTTTTGAAAGTTTCCCGTTCACAAAGAGAGAACGAGAGAATAATAGTATAAATATGCACCGAAAATCTTCAATTAAATTTTCCAGTTTAAGAATAATTTTTGAAAAATTTATTCCACTATCCCTAAAAAAAAAAAAAACTTATTCCACCATTTTCAGGTTCAATATTTGTTTTCAGAAAACTCATAGTCATTTTTCCGGTTTGTTGATTGTTTCCAAAAACACATTGTGATGTTCTCTCTCTATATCTGTGTTTTATTATTATTATTATTATTATAAATTTATTTATTTTATTGTTTTATCTATACTATACATAAAGAAAATAAAATAATTTAGGCTGATTTTTTCACTTTCCAATTTCACCCTTCATTAAAAGTATTTTAATTTATTTACTATATTTTTCTTTTTTAATATTACTTAAATTACTTTTTTTTTAAAAATATCGAAATCTCATAAGATATGAACAACCTCTTTACAAAAGGAACAATATTATATATAACAATATATAAAGAAAATAGGATATTTCATTATATATATATATATATATATAAAGAAAATAGAAGATTTTAGGTCAGATTGTTTATTATTCGAATCATACACTTAAACAAATTTTTTCATAATGTTATATTGTAGATGTCATTAAAAAAGATAAAATTTTATATTATATTTGTTATATTGTTGGTGTAATTGAAAAAGATAAACATTTTGTTACAATTTGAAAACACAAACATTTATACGTATAAATTTAATCAAAATCTAACTAATTTCACACAAAAATATTGTTTATAATCTACACGCGTTAACACAATAAAAAGATAGACAGACGGGGATGGGTGTGACCTTCTAAATGCTAGTTTATAATGAGGTTTTATTTTAAATTTATAATTTAGCGACCTAGCTACGGTAGATTGTTAGGGTGTAGACGAAAAACTGCATTGATTATATTGTATATTAGACAATCTTTTTTTTGGAAGGATTGTAGATTAGACATGATGAGTCTTTGTGCATAACTGAGGTATGTCAGTATATATCTATTTAAAAAGCAGAAAAAGTTAGATAATTTTTTTTGAAATTGAATATTTAAGATAAAAAAAATTGAATTTTTTAAATAGGAAAAACAGTATAAAAAATTACACAAACCGGAAAACTTATTCCATTTTTCCGGTATATATTTTGGAAATGTCAATTTTTAGTTTTCGGAAATGTTAATGCATACCTAGGTATTAATAGATTTTTTTTTTTGAGAGGAGGTATTAATAGATTTTTAACAAACAAGAAATTGTTTTTTTATCCTCTCAAAATACAACAATGTGAGTAGTGAAAATACAAAAATAAGTACTGAAAATACAACAATGCGAGTAACTAATAGAATATAGGCTTTCCTGTAAAAAAAAAAAAACTTAAATAGATTTTTAATCTTATATTTTATCTTAAATGGGGTTTGTCTCCTCGATTTAAAATCTGAGTTTTTTGTCTACTAATTTCACATATTATTACAATGTAGTCCAAACCTAGGTTTCTAATCCAGTGATGGTGAATTTGAACCCACAAGTGAGGAGTTTTGGTTCCAGTTTTCAAATGAAAAGAAAATTTCAAGCTCAAAAGTTGCTACTTTTGGGGTCAAAATTTAGCATTTTTGAGCTAAAAATCTGGCGTGAGACAAAAGTTGCAACAATATGTAATATTAAGGACCAAAATTCCAAATTTTGAAATGGAGGACCAAAATCATGTTTCAGAAGGACCAACATTATATTTAAGCCTAAAATATATATAGCCGTAAAAATACTAAAAATGCATTTTTTTTTTGAAGGGCTAAAAAGGTGTGTGTGTGTATATAACATAATACCCATGTAACTGTTATAAATATGAAAGCCGACACTTAAAAAAAACAGAAGGAGTACGCACAAGCATAATTAGGACATATATATTAAGGTAGATATTGGGTTGTCTGAAGCCAAGCACTAGTTTTCTTGAACTATTTCATCAAAGTCTATTGAGTATATGAAAGCTGGCAATAGTAACAAATTAGATGATGTCTTAGGCTCAGCACAAATTCTAAATTCAGATTGATCAATTAGACCCAATAAATTAATATATGAAAATAAAAAAACATACATGTGCATAAACAAATTGAGCCGAATTCGAACTTAAAAATCACACCAATAAACTTGGATGTGTGGAGTAAAAAGAAATAGTAATCAAAATCAATTAAACTTCAAGCAGCAACAACAACAAACCTAGATCTAAGTGCGAACCAATCCACAAAGCATAACCAAAACACAAAGATAAGGGGATAAAGAAAACCAACACACCAATATATGTTTACTTAGTTTAGACAAATTTATCCTACATCTGTGGGAGAGAGCAGCTCTCTAATCTACTATGAAAATGAATGATACAAGAAAATTACAAGAAATTAAATCTAAAGCTGACAAAGAACAAACCTTAATTTCTACCCATTTTTTAAATCCCTGAAACTCGCAATGAATCCTAAGAGAAAACAAGAGAGAAAACTTTTTTATCCTTCCTCTGATGGGACCTGAGTGTCAAAGGTGTTTGCGAATTATTTCCCAACCCAAGAATCTCACCCCAAAGACACTCAACTTTTAGCCTCTAAGTTCCCTCATTTGATTTGTCAAGATTTTCTCTCTTAAACTACTAAAAAAGTTAAGAATGAAAGCTTTTAGAGTACCCAGACCCAGACAAACTCACACAACGATATATTTTCCTGGATTGCACTAATATGAAGCTCAAACACAGTATCATTGTCAATCCTGATCCACAATCGCGTCACGTTTCCTTCCAAACAAGACATAATTCCTTCCAATCAAGATATGATTCCTTTTTAACGATTTTTCAGTAACTTCATCACCAAATTTTAAACCAATTTCAACACAAACCAACAAGGTATTAATACATAAATATCAATAAAATTTAATTATATTCAACACAAACAAACAAGGTATTTACACATAAATATCAACAACGCTATGACTACGTATCGATGTCACATCATTGCTATACACCATATAACACATATTCAATGTGAAGTGAAGATTACTAATGCCTATTAGAATCATAATGAGTTATGATATATATACCACCTTAGGTGGCAATACACCCCTTGACACCCACACAAAAATCTGACACGTGGTCACGTGAACGGTGGACCCCACACAAACACATTTTCTCTTTCATCTCCTCTTTTCTCTTCCTAGTGTATAGGGTGTATGAGAATAAATGGTATTTATGTAACATTTTCCAATCTCTAAATAGTTCATGTCGAGGCGCAAGCTCCCTCCCAAAATTAAAACTAATCATGTTAATGTAGCAATAAAGTTGACTATCATTTCCCACTACAAAGCTAAAGTGATAAATGTAATTATTTAAGGATGGGGTACAAAGGAACAATTCTACCAGACCATGTTTTTTTAATATAATTGATCGGCTTTTCTTAAGGGCTTATATGACATTAGAAACACTTTTAATTTAACCTTGCTATTGAAGTCAATGTCAATTTCCTCGTTGATTAAATATTCCTCTCTCACACACACTAATACTAACTAGATGCTTGCATGTCCTTCACTTGGTAAAATTATGACGAAAGTAATCCCCTAACTGATGTGGAATGAAATCTAGATTTAACTTAATAATAATGATTATTAGTTGGATCTTAATCTTCCAGATGTAGAAAGCAACGTCATGAAAGAGACACTCATGTTTCTTTCATCATATCGCTTATTGTTTTGACAAGACAAAAAGATAAACAAGCGTTGCTGTTAACTAAAACACAAGAAATTTGCATGTGCTTGTGTTTCCAACCTCTCTTAATTGGCCAATTTAGCAAGATCAATTTATTAGGGTCTTCTTAGATTGAATTAAAATTGATTGAACGTTACTAACTTCATTCAATTATGGAATTGATTTTAACATGTTTTTGAAACTTTGGATGTTCCAGGGTAAAAATGGTTTTGCTTCAAGAGTTTATTTTAATTTGAAGTTAGAATTTGTAGTTTTAACTTCTACAAATGATTTTAATATGAATTTAGTGTTCAATCAACTTTTACATGAATTTAATTACTTTTAAGTCATTTTTACCAGGGTTGGCCCTAAGACTTTATTGATGTCTTGGGCGAATCAATAAAGTTGCAACCTTTTAATTATCAAATGTCTTTATAATTCTTACATTTTTTGTTGTAAAAAATTTATTCATAAATAAGATTCTTTAAATTTGTCAAAAAAAATAATATTTGCAATAGAATTAATACAAACGAGTTAAAAAAAATGTATATATTACTAACTACAAATTAAAAATAATAATTTTGCTACCTCTAATAAAATAGTGTCTTGGACGGCTGTCCATCTACTCCATGCTTATAGGCCACCCCTGATTTTTGCAAAATCAACCTAACCAACAAGTTAAGGTGGGAACTGGCTGGTCACAAACTCTATTCCATCATAGTTGTATCAACTAAGGATGATATGTTTTTTTTTTATATGATCAAATTAGTTATTTGTCGTTAGATTAATTTCTTTTTCTTTCGTCGGTGCTTAAATTTAGCACCTTCAGCTCATTAATTCTTAACTCAAACTAATTGATTTACCCAACCCCAATGAACATATGTTATTTTGAATAAAAAACAAACATGGAAAATATTAAAATCCTACATTTATTCATAAAACTATGAAGGAATGCTAGCTCTGCTTAATTCGCAAGGATAAGAAAACATGTATGCCGTCACCCTTTTCTTCTTCTTCTTTTCAGAGGGATGATTTAGGGTCAATTTTGATCCAAAAATCACCCCTCCAAATTGTTTTTCCTTCTATCCTGATTGAATAAGTGATTTCACATATTTTCTGTTTTCTTTCGTTTGTTTTTGTGATTTCTTCGTGTCTGAACGACTCTGATTGTTTTGATTTCCCGTATTTGTGCGGTGTGTTTTTGATTTTCCGTCTTAGTGCGGTGTTTATTTGTTTCAGGTTGAAAGATTAGCTTTGAACAAATGCAGATCCAATCAATGACAATGACTTTGGTGTCGTCAAAGTTGCAGATCCGGAGACATGAGTATTCCGGAGACATGAATATAGTCATATTAGTCATATTTGTAGGCATAGGTACTTTGCCGTTTTATGCTATTAACATGGATGTTGTGAGTTTGTTCACAGATTTATCCTTTTTGTTTTTAGCGAATTTGAATTTGTATTGTATCGATATACTCTATCAATTTGAATGAATGAATATCGTTTATTTTTGTCAAAAAAAAAAGAAAACATGTATACCTTCTAGAATAATCATGATTTACTTGGGCCTTTTCTCTAGGAAAAAAATTCACTTTTGGGGGGAACTTTGATAGTGACCAAATTTTGAAAAGAGAAATTAATTTGAAAGTGGTTACAACTGTTTCAACAATTTCTAGTTGCTTATTTTTAATCAAATTATTTCTCAAATGATAACTATTATTGCAATTACACTTGAGCAAAGATAGATGATCTGATATGATGAAATTATTATGAATTACATCTATTGCTCTCGCCAATTAGTTGTTTGATTAATGTAGGATTAGATGTGGAAAAGCAATTGTTTTCAGGATAATGCAGAGGCATCTTAGTTTTTCAAGGGCAAACAGATTATGTCTCCCTCTATTTCAAATGAACATAATTATGATCTTCCAAATATTTCCATTCATGAATTTTACTTCACAAATTTCCCATCATCATAGTTGTAAGCGTTAATGCTTTCAAACCACCTTTTGCTTTATTTGGATACCATTGTTTACAATTGTTAAAATGATTAAAATCGTTTCTACTTTGCTTATTATGAAAGCCTCCCACATGATAAGATAGGCCTTGCAAAATAAATGCAAGATTATAGCAAGTTTTTTGAAGACTATATGGATACCATTTTTTGACGTAATAAAACCAAATTATAAGCGTCATGCAGTCAATAAAGAATACGAAGATCAATGACACATTTTATAACTGAACTGAACCTATTACAAGCAATCAAATTCCAATTCTAGTGTTATGGTGTTTAACTTGTTATGAATTGTTCTGTACTGCTTGTATTTAACCAGTTGAAGTGTTTTGAATTTTCACTAATTTTTCAGCTGTTAAACCTTTTAAATCAATTTCCGCCCTAACCCTAAAGTTATTTGAATAAGAAAAACGAGATAGTATTAGATATTTTTAGGTCAAAGTACTGACGCATGACTTTATTGTAGTAATTTATAAATTAAAATACTAAATTGGATTAAAAAATCATTGTAAAGGGGAAAAAAAATTCCAAATTCATATCAATAGGGATCAAATGTATTATTAGACCTTCTAGCCATTTCAACATTTATAATCCACACATTTAAAGAAAATGAAATACATTTTATATTTAGAAAAGAGAGATATAGTTTAATTTCTTTAATCTCTTTATTTATAGCACTATGCATTGGACCTGAACAATAAGCTTAATTAAAGGTATGTCCTACAAAGATTAATATCACATAATCCCATGGACAATAATGCCACACATTTCTTTCCTTATGTAAGTCATCTTGGCTGCAGAATATAAATGGGGGACCAGGGGCCACAATTACTAAAATTTCCACATACACAAAAACACACACACATATATAAACAATCCCAGCTCAGCATTGATAAGACAAATTAATTATAATATACTGTACAGCATATTGTACAAGTGATTTTGGATTAGATTTGTCTCAACTATTGTCTGTCTTGATTAGTAGGACGGTTCAATTAGAGAACTTGACATACCTATTGACTCTTACATTCAATGACCAAGGTTCAGTTAAATTAAAAAAAATAAAGGAAAGCATATGCATGCCATGAATCAGTCCTTCCCATACATGCATGTTTCTTGTACAACATTTTTTCAAACAAGAATTAAGGTGGCACCTTACCCTCTATGGCTGCGAATCTTTATCTCTATATTTATATACAGACTAAGCGTTAATCATAAGCAAGCATATTTATTTATTGTCAAAACTTAAAACAATTCTGATAATTCATTTGTCCTGGAAACATAGACATCAATTTTGATTTCTGGGAAGGGAAAAAAATATTGCTTCAATTATGTAGCTGATCAAATTCATTTTTTGTCATTGTACAAAAAAAATAATTTTTTTTGTCACAAATAATTAAATACTTACCCAATTGAATATTTTTGCGGTGAATATCCAAAAGACAACGAAGCCGACATATATTATAGGCATATATACAGCAAGAGTAATGGAGCATATACATACATTTTTTGTTCTGTCAATAAAATACAAGTACATTTTTATTTTAATATTTGGAGTTTGACTTAGCTGAACAACTCATATGGGATTGGGAAGTATAAGATAAGATAAGGGTATGTATTATGGAGATTAGAATTTTAGAAGCATCTTTCTAATGAAAAATTAAATATAATTCCAACGTCCAATTGGATGTCTGAATTAGGACATAACCTAACTTAAGTCCCCCGGAAGCTCATAATGTCAGAACAAACAGGCAATCAAAGAAAAGATATCAATAGCATATACATTTAATATAATATTTGTAACAAAAAAAAGTACTTATATATTGAGAGGAGAAGATACTTTTTGAGTTTAGAACATGTTAATGAAAAATCAAAGCACTTGGAGACAAATTACTATTTTGGCAGTTTCTGTGTAATGAATAACTCTCAGGGAATATTGTACAATTTGTGACATCTAAGAAAGACAAATGAAAAGTTTAATTTAATATGCATCCAGTGTCCCATTAATTACTTCTATTCCAAGATATTAAAAAATATTCCATATTTTCTTTTGAATGGAAAAAATATTCTATATTTGAAAATATAGCACTTTTTCAATTTTATTTGTTTTAAAATTTTTGTATATACTATTGTAAATCATTTTTTAGTGCATTGAATAACTAACGTATTTAGTCTATAATATATTTAATTAATCTAAAAAAACTTTAGAGCAGTGGTTTTTTGTTTATTTTATAGCAGTGATAGCTCCTGTAGTATACTGGCTAGGTTGAAAACTTTAGGAGTAAAAAAGAGGTTCTTAGAAAGAAAAAGTAAAGAGAGTTTAGAGGACGAATCTCATTCAATTTTTAATAAAATTGACTCAATTTACCGAAAGTCGGAAAGCTTGTGGGTTTTTTTTTATAAAGGACGTGGTTCATCCATAGAGAGGATTAGCCAAAATCTGAGAACATTTACTCCCCAAACACAAAATCTTTTATCTTTCTCATAGTAATCATTGGGTTATTTTACACTATTGTATTATGATGACTAGCAATATCTATCTATCTATCTCATAGCTAGATGAATGATGCCTAGTCATTTTTGGTCTCCCATTCAGTAGTATTTCGTAGTGGGACAAACCCGGCCCCTAACGAAATTTTGTTTTGGTTAGAAAAAAAGCTTTTCGAGCGACCGAAAATTACCACATGAATTAGTATATGCAACCACCAAGTGTAAGATTTTAAGACATAAAGTTATAATTATAACAAGGGAAATATTAACGGGTGCCTCTGAGACATTCTTTAAAAACTATAAGTAGTAAGTATTTAAGAAAAATGTGTAATCAATACATTAAAAATCAAAACATTTTACTATTTTAAAAAATAGTTGATTATTTTAGAATGTTTAAATAGTGCTCCGGAGCACTCATTAATAAGATCCTTATAACAAATAAAATTATAATGGGACGGAAAAAGTATTATATTTCTAGTCACTACTAAGTGTTTCATTATATTTGAAAAATATAAATTTCTATTTTATGTTTAAAAAATAAATTTTTATAATATAAAGAAGGTACAATTTATATAGTATACGGTTTGTATGATTGGTAAACATAATAATTTATTTCTCCCTCAAAAAAATAATAATTTATTTCTGTAAAAAAAAACGCATTATTTTTCTTTAAGCATGGAGGCCTGAAAAATAAGTATATGCTAGATTATAGATGAAACTTAAATTTTAAATTTTTTGATAGGTAAAACATGTATCTTCCTATTCACACCCATATATAAGCAACAACTTAATTAGTAGCAACCCTAAAAAAAAAACTTATTAGTAGCAAAAAATCAAAAGAAGAAAAATAGGTTTCATCACGTCTCAGAAAACAATATAAAATATTACTTTCTTAAAAACATGTCACAATCAACTACTTCACACATACAAATTACAATTTTGACTATTAATATCTTAAATAATCTATAATAAAAAATTATAAAAATTTAATATTTTAAAAATATTCATTGAGACAAATTGAACAACATCTTAAATGATAACATTTGTTTTATATATTAGTTTAAAAAATATAGTCAAAATAAGTTATGTGAATAATGCACATTGTAAAAATACAACATGTATTTAGGAAATGATGGATTAAAAATTCACATCTTTAAGCTATCAAATTCACTTATATGATTATTCAAAGTGTAATGTGATGATCCCCCAGACCCCTCCAATAATATCAGAGTTGATGGTTGAACCAACTCCTTGTGTTGAAAGTCTTTGTAACCAAGGTGTTAAGGTGGCCCGTCCTGTTGAATGCCACCAACGACGGTGCAAGTAGATATAGATGGAAAATATCGTCTGAGGGGAGCACACCCATAAAGAATGGACGAATTCACACTTAAGGAGATTGTTTAGTATATATCAAGTGTGAGTAAAAGTTCCGCATTTGATGAAAAAGTAGATGTTGAATACTTTATAAGTGAGAAGACCAAAACCCTATACCTTGAGATTTTTGCTTAAAATATAACATCCAACTCACTTATATGTTTGTTCAAAACTCAATGTAATAATCCCTTAGTCTCAATCATGACCTAGCAATATACTTGCAGACATATTATGTTAACCAGAAGTACACTTCCAAAACCATGTGCAGACTTTTAGAAATACTCTCTCTGTCCTTATATATAAGCACCATTTGCCTTTAATAAAATGATGCTTATATATAGGGACGGAGGGAGTATAAGGTATACAAATTGTTCTTGAATAAAGACTAGAGATCGAGGTGAATGAAAATAACTTCAATACGTTTATATATTAAAAAAAAATAAAAAATGGAGAGTGGTCATAGCCAATGTTCGAATATTAAATGAGGATATTTTTTGCAGTTGGAATTCAAATTTTGATTCCTCATATCACAGTAGTTTAGTTTCTTCGACTAAAATATAGTAGTCCTCTCAAAATAAATATATTAGTATTTTGAGCTTTTTAGTGTGGCCAAGTTTTATTTTTATTTTTTTAGGGATAGTGTGGCCATGTTAAGGCAGGGAAATATAATACCTTTCAGCAAACTGTACATACACGAGCCCAAATATTACGGATCAATGACAGACTCGAAAGAGTTATGTTCATCTGAATGGGACAAGTACAACAACGTAAATAGGATATATACATAGTACATACATATATACATACATACTAGACACGTCATGATTAACGTACGGGTATGTTCTGATCCATAGAGTATTTGCTCAGTTATGTTGCAATTGATTAAGTGGTCACCGTGGCTACAAAATTACTAAACGAGTAACACTTCACTTGCTTGAGCATAACTCTAAATCATTTGAAACACACATATAAGTGACAAAAAGTAAACGAAGAGTGAATTAATAATTCTATGTAAGCAAGTGTTGCTCATTAAATAGAGCAATCCCAAAGTCTGCAGATTTATTTAATTACAGACATAATCTTTTGGGGACTCTGATGCGTTTTGTGATTTCAGTTTTAAATATAAAAAAATATATTCAAAACATTTACAGTATTTTCAAATGCCAAATATAACCTGCTCTTAAATATCCATGCTTTATTAATATGATGATGGTATGATCACCAAAATATATCTGGCTTTGAATATATTTCAAAAATACGAGTTTCACTGGGAAAAGGGACAGTTTTGTCAAAATAGAAAATCAAATGGACAGTTATATTATTGTGATTTGTGCATGGAGTTTTGTTTCTATTATTAACGATGGTTTTACTTTTCTTGTAAAAGGAACGATGGTTATATTAGCCTGGCTAAAAAAAAAACAACTGTTTTAATATCTTTCTATACAAGAAGAGTTTCTATGAAGTCAAAGTATTATTTGTCAAAAAAAAAAAATGAAGTCAAAGTATTAGAATTGACATAATGAGAGTGACTGATTCAAATGGTTAAGTAACATCGAGTTGGAGCTAAAGAGCTATAAGTTGTAACCTAAGCATTGGAGCTAAAGTTAATTTTACAGCCTATGTTGAAGTTTGGAGATACTTGTGAAACTATTGGAGTGTTAAGGTCCAATTACAGTAATTTCCTAAAACAATATATTGGAACTGAATAATACAAAAGAAAAATATTGAAATTGAAGAAATCTACATTTAATTGAAAAGATACGTAATTTTCAAATTGCAAAATATATGGCGAATCATTTGGGTAGGGTTAATTATTCAAATTGACCCTGTAATATGTGTGATGTCTCAAAAATGGTCTTGTACAAAAAATTTATGTTATAATATACGTGTAGTGAAAAAAAGTGATCTAGAGGTTGAATTTTTTCATGACTTTTTCCATGCATCTTTAGGACGTTAAAATACGGCTTTATATAAAAAAATTAAATTTTTCCGACTAGAGAGAGATTAATGAATTTTTATCCCCCATAACTATGAATTTCTTAAACAATTCATAATTTATTTGTCTCTCGTTTAAAAATTTCACGGTGAAGGTTCTTACGATGCTCTAACTATGTCTACAAAATTAGGGAAGAAAATTTGACCCGTGAATACATGTTTACTCGGAACTAATTGCAATTTTATACGTTTTGGTTGAAAATAATAATAAGTAGAAACGTCATAGAAGTTTTTGGCGTATTAAAAATTCATAATTAATTTGACTCAGTTCAAAAAATTCGAAAAAATTCAACCTTTAAGTTGCTCTTTTGAACTTTGCGTATATTATAAGGTCAAAAATGAGAGAAATCTCAAATTACTGAACTATAATGTGTTTTTAATTTTACATGGTAATTTTTCAGCCTCCATATATAATACATGGTGAATTTCAACAATTAACACTCTGGGTAGTTGATTAAATTCTCTGCATTTCCTATTAAAAGAAATATGACCTTAACTCACTCTGATGTCAAAAGTAATTTTGCATTTGTCCCCGAATTATGAAATTTTTCCAAAGGATAATGATTTTGAAAAATCATCCCTAAAAGCCAAAAAGAAGAGAAGGCCAATCTTTTACCAAAGAGTATCTCTGGCAGAAAAAGTTAGACAAGAAAAGGAAAGGTCTATAGAGTTTTCAAAATTGTAAGTGTTACCACCAATGAAAACAAAAGAACCTAGAGAAAGTTCTGTTAATTTTATCATCAATTTATTGCACTATACTTTGTTTGATTACCTTGCCCATCTCATGGCTTTACTTCACCACAAAAAATTCTCCCTTCTCAAAGCTTGTGGTTTATTTGCAATTAATATATTACTAATCTTGGAGTACGATTCGCCTAGGCCAAGTCACTCTTTGAAATTCCATATACAAAGTTCTTGTTTTAATTTCCTTACACTATCTAGATTTCAAACTTATGATTTTAACAACTATATGATCTAAGCATGATGTCACATACATAAGTTATATATAGGTGATAAAAAGTTTTTATTTTTTTTTGGAGCAAAGAGCCATTTTGATTTATAAATGTGTAGGACGTAATTTATAATACAACTTTTTTGAAGGAGAATTATATTGCGCCTTAATGTATCGAAAATCTATATGGATCTCTAAATGTTTTTTTTTTTAAATAGATTTGTAAACCAAATTGTTTAAAAGATACATTTAAGATAACAAAAGATCAAAAATATTAACAAAAGACATGTTGAAGTTTTTTTTATTATATAATTTTAGAACATTTAAAACATATTGTGTACATATTTTGAGGACCAAAATAACTTACTCTTAAAGCCTTCACAGCTAGCTTAACAATATACTTAACGAAAATTAACATATATAGCTATCAGTAAGATTTTGTTCACTGTCTTACAACTTAGAAGAGGACAAAACCATTCGTTTAAAAATTTGACAACTGTTTAAGATAACAAATATAATCTCCTACACAGTTCTTGCGTCATTGGTTCATAATAACAAACACAAGTTTTAATACTATATCTATATATTATATAATTTTTTCCAAAGAAAAAGTTGTAAAAATATGAATGAATGCAAATTAATTAGAACAAAATGTCTTGCTTTGCCAGTGGGACATTCACGTATAAGTCAAACCCATGTGATTATGTTTGATCCTATCTTATCCATCGGATTGATGAGAAGAAATGAATCATGGCCGTCAAAAAATGATGTGTCACACCTTTGGTAGGTAGGACCCAAAGTAGTATTATGTGGAATGTCCCGTGAAGTAGAAAGTCAGATATATAAATTCAAAATGACAATGTCCAATCACAACTTTTTCTTCCTCTTCTATTGATTTCACTATCTATATATCAACTTGCCATTTTATTTATCAAAATCTTTTTAACTTCTAAGTTCTAACCCTTCTTCACTACTATAATATTTCATATAGCAAAATTCCTATGCTAGCTATCTCTTCCTCCAGAATATTTCCACGTTGGTTCTGACACAAAGAGTTTTAAAAAAAACATTTGAAAGAGGTTAATTGAAGGAAGTGCACATGGGAAGACATTCTTGTTGCTACAAGCAGAAGCTTCGTAAAGGTCTTTGGTCTCCAGAAGAAGATGAAAAGCTTTTGAATTATATCACCAAACATGGTCATGGATGTTGGAGCTCAGTTCCAAAATTAGCTGGTACAAATTACTTACATACCAATAATTATATGTTAATGTCATCATAGTATATTGTTTCATAAGTCATTCATCACATAATGAGTGCACAATTAACTAATATATCGGACAATTATCATATATGTCAGGTTTGCAAAGGTGTGGCAAGAGCTGTAGATTGAGGTGGATAAATTATCTAAGGCCTGATTTGAAGAGAGGAGCATTCTCAGAGCAAGAAGAGAATTCCATAATTGAACTTCATGCACTCCTAGGCAACAGGTACCAATAATTATAATTAAGGAACTGATAAGTGTTACATTTAGATTTGGCTTTTAATTAAGTAATCAAGATTATTTTGTTTCATGTTTTTTTTGTGCAACTTACTTTTTTTCTTTCTTTCTACGAATCGAAGCGACAATGACTAAATCGTACAACAGACTAATATATATACTTTGGTGTTTTTTGAATTATCAGGTGGTCGCAGATTGCAGCTCAGTTACCAGGAAGAACAGACAATGAGATAAAAAATCTATGGAATTCAAGTCTGAAGAAGAAGCTAAGGCAAAAAGGAATTGATCCAAACACACACCAACCATTCTCCGAGAACAATGACAATGACAAGCAATTACCTATGACTGACAATATTCCGATTCAAAAAACCTCTGTGGGATCCAATGAAGTGAAGAATCTATTTGATGATACACCAAATCCAAATTCTATACCTATGGATAATTGTAATTATCCCCTTGAAATTAATTCAAAAATAAACAACTCAGTTAATTGCTTCATACCTTGTGATAATATGGTTGGATTAGGAGGATCATATCTCAATTTTCAACAACTTAACTATGGAATCAATAACATGACTCTATCTCCAAATTCCAACAACAACAGTTCACTTTGCTTCATACCAAGTACGAGTGGTTCAACTTCTACTTGCTCTCAAATGATGTCAGAATTCAATTCTTCCACCATGTACCATTCTATGTTCCAAACTCCAAACACAAATCATCCTTCAAATTCTATATCCTCTGGTGAAGTTGATGGGATTCAAAACTGGGAATTTGGTGCAAGCAAAAGCAGCAATGGAAGCAGCAGTAGCAACATTAATTACCTTGATCATCAAGATAATCATCAAGTAGTAGAAGACATTAAATGGTCTGATTATTTAAACTCTACTCCATTTTTTCTTGGAAACAACCTCACATTTCAGCAGCAGAATCATCAAACACACTCTTCTATCTACAGTGATAGTAATGAGGTTAAACAAGAAATGGGGTTCATCAATACAAATGAATCTATTCAATCAAGTAGTAGCACATGGCTTCCTCATTTTGAAGCTGCTAATTCAGATATATATAGCAACAAAGATCTTCAAAGATTTTCACTGGCTTTTGGACAAACACTTAATTAGAGCTTCATTTTCACTTTACACGTACGTGGAAAGAAAGAGATGCTGACATTTCCAACGTGAATTATTTGGTCAGAAGAAACTTGTCCTCACTTCTGACCACAGGTGTGTGCTGTAAATTTTACTTTTTTTTTTTCATTTAAAGTTTTCTATTGATATTGTAAATGTGTCTGATAAAATCAAAAAAAAATTATCAGCATTATGTTACATTATGATTGGCTAAATTAAGCTTCTTTCATTTCATGATTATTTTGTTCATCAAACACATAAGGCTTGTTCCAGATTCTTCCATTAATTCTTACTCTCTTCATTAATTCAGTTATTGTTACATAGTAAGTGAATTTTAATTTTATTAATGTAATAAAATTGACAGCATTCTTTACATTTGTTTTATTACTGTTCAATTATTGGTAATCATTTGGCCAAATTCTTACCTCGTTTGCCTTTGATCCTTGACTAGTAAGTAGTACTCGAGTACTTGAAAATCACACAAAACACACTAATAACATGAACCTACATCGTCTATGTTTGATATCACATTGAACATGTCAAATCACGACGACCTATCATGATTTTTCAAATTCTACATTTCATAGTTTCTATAGTAGAAAGTCATGATACTCCTCTTCATCACAACTTAAGATAGAGACATGATTGGTATTGATTTCATAACTATAAAGAAAAATAAATATGAATTGAATTTGAGACATATTTTTCTCTTGTTTTTATTGATCTTAACGAAAACGAAGTAGTAGTGTTGGAATTTGAGATAGTTTTTCAAATACATGCATATCACATGATACTTTTGAAATTTGGTGTTTTATAATTTCTGTGCGTCAAAAGGTTATATGGTAATGGTACCATTTTTCTTAAATGGGTGTCTATCATTGTCTCCTACGATAAAGATTGTTTTCACTTTTTGGACACATTTGAGCTCACTTCCCTTTTCCAGTTAATGACCAGTGATAAGAAAAATATTTCATTCACGTCTTTCTAATCTGGTAATGTATTGTATTGTACGCAATCAAAAGCTGTTGAATTCTTTAATTCCCATGAGCTCAGTGATGATTGATTAAATTGATTCTATTTATGTAGTAGGACATAAAAAACTTCAGAAAATATATGCCATGCCACCGACTAATACCGTGCAATAAACCCAACAAAAACTTGTTTAATATTTTTTAATGTTAAAATAAGAACACAAAAACCAACGTGACATAAGTAATTTTTTTTTAAGACGATAAGCATTAGATGCTTAAACTCGGTGGCGGAGTCGAAAGAAAAGTTTGGTAGACCACTAGAATAAATTATAATATATAAACACAAATTAAAGTTGTAATAAGCATTACGAAGAGAGTTAAAATGATGAAGTTCGACTAAAAAGTTAGGGTGGATACTTAAATAATTACATATTTTACAACTATATGAAACTTTTTTTGTACTACAACTGTTGTTAACTGAGAGAATTTTCAGTTGACAGAACAATATGCAGAAGATTTGAAACCCATGCAAATTTGAAGGTCTATAAGCCTCCGCTAATATGTCAAGTATAAGCATCACAAAAATCACGTATGCCACTTTTGAAACAGCCGAAAACTAAAACCGTTGAAGAATTGTTTAAAGTCTCGCAAAATAAACCTATAATTGAATTATTAGTATTTTCCGGGTGGACCGCTACACCACTTTGTAGTAATTTGGATCACCCGAAACCTAAAACCGACATAAAATTGTATAAAATCTCGTAAAGTAGACCTATAGTTGTTAACTTTTTAATTTTTCCGGGGCCTTGGCCCACCCTAGCCCATAAAGGGCTCCACCTCTGCTTAAACTCTTTAACCATTTTTCTGGTGGTGTCCGACCGGGATTGAACTCGAAATCAAAGCCATGTATTATGCATTATCTTTAAAGTGTTTAACTATTTGATTTAGCATATATGGCTTGTATGAAAAAGTACAAATACAAATCAAGAAGCCAAATCTAAATGAATACGAAATGGCCACACGATCAATCAAATGACCGATAATAGTGCAGCAGAGGCGGCTGTATTTTAAGACACTTATGGAAATCATGGGGAGTGGCTAATAAAAACTAAAAAGCTTGGCAACTATAGCATGAGTAATATTGAAAATAATTGATTTATGGAAGGTGTGTTATTTGTACAATTTATATGAAAACTATAGATTTATAAAGAAAAATAGGTATTAATACGAAAACCAAAATAATATAGAAATAAAGTAAAAATATAATGTGAGTAAGAAAGAAAAATTTGTCACAAATATTGTTAGAAAATGGTTGTAGATATATCATTTCTCTTTACGGAATACATGGTTGAATGGCAAGCAATCATATCTCTCTAGTCCTTATTTTAAGAGAAAAAACAAAAAATCATCAATATCAATGCAATTATCGATATACCGTCAACATGAGGTGTTATGTGTTCAAAGAGATGTATTCACTATGACATTTCTTTTGAGAATGACAAACATGTTTTCCTTGGATGTCTTGAGAGTTGAAGAGATATGGAACAGAGCTAGGATTGTGGGGATTTTATTTATGACAAAATTGACACGGATGCTGGTTTTACGACGTTATTCTTTTAACTTCTTGATTCTACGCTGCAACATAATCTCTGTATGTTTGTTAGGACTTTTTGGTGCATATGGAAACAGAGAAATGACAAACTTTGGAGTGGTTTGAAGCAACGTAAGATTCCTCGACTTCATGTTTGGATTAGACTATTGTTGGCCAAAAGCGGGGGCCCTGAAATGCAACATTGATGTGACAGTCTTTCATGAGATAGGAGGATATGGTATAAGAATGTCTCCGAGAGAAGACATAGGTGACTTCATAGCGTCAAATACTTTTGAGTATAAAGGTTACCACAACCTCGTAACGCAAAGACATGTGGATTGAAGGAGGGCTTGGAAACACGAGTTTATGACGGGTGTCTATTGAACCTGACTATAAGTAAATGGTTGATATCATCCGAAGTAAATTCACCGTCAATTTCAATTTTCATGCTATTTAAATTTGTGTAAGTTTCATTTCGTTCAACATAAAACTTTAGGATAAGTTTTATTCAAATATAAGAAAATAATATTGCTAATATGTTAACCAAAGCGGCATTATGGTACGTTTGTTCTTAAATTCATGAACATATTTTATCTTGTTTATGACCGCAGCTATGAATGAAATGCATTAGTTGTATTTTTGCATGTCAACAAAAAAACTAATTCAATTTATAAGATTTTATTTATTTGAATTTAATTAATGAATGAAACACCATCAATATTTGTTTCGGTAGACCAAATACTTTTGTCACATTCATAGATATATAAGGAACGTGCAAAGAAGTTTTACACCAAGTGTACAAATTGAGTCCCAATCTTAATGGACTATAGAATGGAAGAAAGTACTAACTCATTGTCCATGTACATATACAATATTCAATAGCACTTCTCACCGGACTCAAATCGCCGTTTCAGGCAATTTCACTAACATCAACCGTAAAAATGTGATTCAATGGTTCAATTTTTTTCTCACCCGCCATTTAAATATGTTTAAGAGCTTATCAACTTTGGATATGCAGCCATTTATGAATATTGTATGTTCATAATCTCTAAGCATGCGAAACAAATTATTCGTTCCATTTGCTGGGGTCCTACAATAATAAGTGTACAGAAACATAGCAAATTAATTTAAGTACTAATAACAAATTAAAATCTCCGGTAGGGATTAGGGCTTGGTGGCGAAGCAGTCTCCAATAATTTTAGTACTAATATTGTAATCAAACACAAGCCTCAGAAAGTTGCTTGTTTTGAATTCTTTACACTTATTTAATGTCCTGATGATTATTATATATGTACTTGAATCTATCTATCTATAAAATATAAGCCTAACTTATAATATACTACTAAATTGCTTTGTAAAAAAAGACTAAAACTAATTGTTGATTGATGATGAAAAAGGCAACTAAACAATTTTAATGATGATTGAACTGATGATAATTCCAAAGTTGATGAAGTAATATAAAATAAACTTGTAGGGTGATTTGTTCTGAGTGATGAATAATTTATGCACGGTTTAAAGAAAGTGGATGCAGATAATCTTATTTAATAGCAAAAGTTTAAAACTCTTCACTCTTACATTTTGGGTAAATCGTCCATTTTACCTTCATATTCATATATAAAATTAGGTTATGTTAATTTGTGCTCTTAGGTACAAGTTAAGTTAAGAAATTTAAAATAGAAATTAAAAATTAGTTTTATATACTTTTTTTCTTTGCGATGGTTGGGGTTTGAACCCTGAATTTTGCAGATATTATGCATTGTCCCTACAACTGAGCTAACTTCACGAGGACATTAAAAATACTCTATCTGTCTCAAAATAATTGTTTCTTTAGCATTTTTCTCTGTATCAAAATAATTATCACTTTAGAATGTCAATGCAACATTTTTTTCCCTATATTATATCTTTATTTATTAAATTTCATCCAACTTAACTAGTCCACTAACTACAATTAATAATGATATTTACTATTAAATCAACACAATTAATCATTTACTTAAAAATCATGCACAAACTTGCGAGACAGAGGGAATATAACTTTTGAAATTTTGTAGACATTGAATGCCCAATTTTTTTTAAGAAAACTTCTACATATATTTAGGGTCCGTTTGGTTCGAGAATTAGGAGGGGAGGGAAGGGGAGGGGAGGGGAGATATTTAAATTAAAAATGTGTTTGGTTCGCAAGGGGATGAGAGGGATTTTAAAATTATTTTACTGTTTTACCCTTAAACTAAATTAAATAAGGATAATAAAGTAACGAAACAATAATGATGTAATCGATAACAACACAATGTAAACGATGGATAATAAATTAATAATAGGGTTGTTACAAGTAGTAATAAAAGTTGTTACAAGAAAAAGTTATTAATGATATGAAATAAAAGTTGTTACAAGTATAATATAACATAATAATAATAATAATAATAATAATAAAAAAATAAAAAAGTTGTTACACGATAATTAACTTATAACCTAATAATAATAATAAAAAGTTGTTACAAAGATGATATAACATAATAATAATAATAATAATAATAATAATAATAGTTGTTACAATATAACCTATAACCTAGTAATAAAAGTTGCGATTTTGGTTCCCCTAACAAAATAAAATGCAATCCAACCCCTAAGTACTGCTCATTTTGCAGTTTTGGCCTCAGACCAATTTTGACCAAGTCAATGCTGATGTGGACGCCACATGTATAATTTTTTAGTTTTTTTAAAATTATTTTGTTTTTATATTTTTAATTAAAAAAATATACATGTGGCTTCCACGTCAGCATTGTCTTGGTCAAAATTGGTCTAGGAGGCCAAAACTGCAAAAGGGTCGGTATTTAGGGGACTGAATTGTATTTTATTTTGTTAGGGGGCCAAAATCGCAATTTCTTAATACTTAGGGGGTTAAAAGCGCTATTAAGCCTTTTTGTTTTTATTCTAAAATGACTTATAATTTGATACATGGAGTAATATTTACTTTAGTAATTTGGTGCTATGTAACTTGTGTGATTACAATTATAAAATTGTATTGCCTTCAGGTCGGACCTTAGGGTGTGCAAACCGCTAAATGGAAGTGGGCCTCCCCAAGATATGTGTCTCAAAAAAAATTATAGTCAGTAGTACTACTAAGTACTATCCCACTACTCCCCAGGTTTCCACTTTTCTTTTATGTTGTCTTCTTTTAGGCCTATTAGAATTGAGTCATCTTCCTTTTGATGTTATGTTGGTGTTTTTTTTGGGATGGTTGTTTGAAGTTAGAGATTTTCACCTTTGGATGTACAACATATATACGACACCATGTATTTATCTTTTAAAAATTTAAATAGAATATTGTTCTTTTAAAAATAGCCGAGCCTCCGGATTCGTAGAAGACGTGACTGCCTTTGACTGCCTTTAATAGCAGCAAGCATCGGTTTTCACAAATTAAACAATCTCACTTTAGTTAGATTCACGTAAATTGCAAACCATATTTGAAACTTGAAAGTAATTTGTTTCAATTTAATAAAAACACAATTTAAATCGCTTAAAAATGTGTTTTATAATTTTATTTTATTTTTGTCAAGTAGCCTAGTGATTAGAGAAATTCACCTTAAAAATGAATAAGTGGGTGTCCGGGGTTCGAACCTCAACCCCTGCACATATTGTGCATTATTCCTTACCAAATGAGTTAAGTTCATGGGACATATGTTTTATAATTCTATAAAGGGAGATTATAACTTGTGTCTTTGGGCATAAGTTAAGAAGCCAAATGTAGTAGGTTTTTATTGAAAATTGTGCACAATGTCTTAACAGTTTTCAGAAGTTATCTTTTCAATAAAAAAATTATTTTTTTAATTCTATTTTAAGCTTCTTAACTTGTGCCCTAAGGACACAAGTTAACATTACCTTTATTTGTTACTCGGATAGACATCTTTATAATCAAGCTAAAAGGGAAATGCTATAAATAGTAACAATCGAACATTAGAGTTTAGATCAATCCTACGGCTGAATACTTATGCTGTTAAGGAGCAAAGAGGACTTGCCTCAGCATTCCCATATAGTTAAAAACACTTTCAATTCCCATATGATGATGATGTATGAACTTTGGCTCAACTGAAAACCAAATGGTGACATGTATTATCACAAGGGTAAGGACAATCAATGACCTTAACACCTTCTCTGTCAAAATACCAGTCTCCAACAGCCAAAGCAATTGCCTGCATTTAGTCCATGTATGTACATATTATTAGAATTAGATTAGACACATAAATATCTTTAAATTATGCATTATTATCATAAGTTCTAGTTTAATTAATGTGTACATTTTGTTTAACCATTATTACTTAAAACTTAAACAACGTAAGTCAAACTGCAATGTTCACCTTGTTCCTAATAACCGGAGAATTGTCTGAAAACCATGTATCTTGCCTCTCGGTTTGGCAGTGAGCGAAACATGAATTGATAAACAATCCATTCTTGTTTGATCTTGAGAAGTCTTTAATAGAATTCAACATGTGAGTCCTGAACCCTGTATTCAAGAGACGATGAAATGTCTTAACCAACTGAATAATAGTAATAATAAGTTATTGAATATTTTTCTCCACTTGCAATGAATGGTACTATTTCTCATACATCACCTTGCAGAAATTGGATTTGTGGCCTTGTGCATTTAGCATGGTTTAATCTGCATTCATGCCAATAGCCATGGGGATCTGCTGATGGAGGAGCTAAACTTGACTGGATCTGATAACAAGGAGGAAAATGTGATTGTATAGTACAAATAATAATTTAATGATCACTACTATATGTAGCATTGACACGACACTGACACATACTGATACATTTAATCATTTCATTATCGGTGTCTATGTGTTAGTATTATGTCCAATGTTTGTGTTACTGCCACATCTCATATACTATTATTTATGTATCACAAGTAAAAACTAAAGACTACAAATTGACAAACATGGGATATTTACCTGCCATGAATCATAAGCAGTATTGAGAAGAAAAAGTGGTGTTCTAACACTGGCAATCAAATTCTGAGGGAAGAAACACTGAAAAAGGAGTAATAAAACCAGTCACTGGAAGTTCAAATTATAAGCAAGCATTAGCAGAGAGATCTATTTTCTGTTCTTTCAAATGAAACTAAGACTCCTAACTGGTTGACAAAATTGAAATCAATTATCAATGATTATGATTACCGATGTAGGATCAAGGTGATTAGTACAAATCTGCGGTAGATTCTTCTGTGCTTCCTACAATGATCAAACAAATAATTCTCAGCATGCCTTACAAATGTTACAACCATGTTAAATAACATAGCCATGGAGGAATATAAACTATTTGTAATAAGTTGGTATCCTTGTGATTAGTGCGGCGCTACCTGCATCCCTACAACACCGTTGTACATATTCCGGAGGGTGCGTTCACCAGATATGTCAATCCTGTAATTTCAATGCAAATAGAAATTACCAACTAACTAAAGATTAAGCATGTGTTTCGAAACTAACTATATCACGGTGAACTATCACGTTTGGTAAGAAGCTACAACTAGTAGCTTTTCAATATCACGGTGAAAATGGGTTAAAACGTGCTGCAGCGGTGGGTCACCGTGCAAACAAACAAGCAATAAAATTTCTGTAATGATGGTATAAATGGCACTCAAAGCTTGAAATTATGTAGTTTGTTTGTTAGTTGCTTACGAATCAAGAAACAACCCTGCATCGCTAAGACACTTCACTTTAGTATTCCTTGGAAAGAGACCTCGAAATTCATCGCAGTGTATAATAGTAGCTAGGCCACCCGCGGAACATCCGGAAAGAAGAGCCTGATTAGCAAAATGCATTCCCTTTGACATCAAATCTTCCATTGCAGCTGCCCAAATACGCTGTCCTCTGAATTGCAGTTCTGCTTCCTGTCTCACCAGACAACATATGCAAATAAAGTAGTAAATACTCATTTCATCACATGAATGTCAAGTAAGTTCAAGTCATCTATCTCAACAACGGCGTTATTTTTTTTTTTTTTAAATCTTTTATACCTTAGTCTTACAAGTTTCTGCTATAAAATTTTGAGTTTCAAAAGCTAACTTTTAAACAAAAAAAAACGATACAGGTCTACGGTATAAACAAGTATCATTTGAAGAACCCAAAATATCAAATTTTATATATCAAATGTAAAAGTTAGTTACACTAGTTAATTAATTACACCAGTTTGTTACTCAGTTACCCTAGTGTAATTAACTTTTACATCTAATAGTACCTGATCTTCACCATCTCCAGTAAATGAGCCACCATCACAATAACGAAGCTTTACTCTATTCCAATTGAAAAAATCTGCAAATTTGAGCAACAATAAGATGATAAGAGAGGCTATTGCCTATAACAAATTAAAAAAGCAGAAAATGAAATATAAATAGATAAATTGAATGAAAACCTGGATTTTCTTGAGGTTTATTACTAAGTATTCCTGTGAATGGTATCTCCTTTTCCATGTATAATGATGATCCACGGCGTGTTTTCTTGCGATAAACACATGTTCTGACATTGTTACACCATCCACCTCCCTGACAGAGTATTTTCTCTTTAGTATCACTATAACTTTTTTACAGCAAAAAAGGGAAAGTAGCTTGACCAACACACATGATGACAGTTAGAAATCCTAAAACTTAAATTATTTCAAAATATTTTCAGTTAATTATGCCATGGCATACTATTTGGTGTAGAAATCTATTAGAGAAAGTAAGAAGAAATACCTCTAAATTAACAAGCCAACTGTTTGTTCCTGATCCATATCCGCGATGCAAATGGTAACCAGGTAATGTTCCATCCAAGCACACTGCAAGAAAGCAAAAATATTTAATGTTGAGAGGAAAGGAGAAAGGTTGTATTGTTCATAGGTAGTAATAGTATAGTACCTGCTCCTTTAGCAGCTGCATTATGGATAAGGGTGAGTCCTACGAGCAAAGGATATCCATTATCCTCAAGAAAGGATGATGCATGTTCATGAGCCTCTAACAGAAAGAGTTCTTCAGTTTCGTTGAAGAAGTGATGCTGTTGACCATATCCTAATTCAAACCCATAAACCAAGTTGGTGATAACAAGTCCTATTGCAATGAAAACCCAGAAAAGTTTAGCCATTGTTAGTGAAAGAGAGAGAAACAACACTCACGAGTGATAGTGAAGCAAACAATGCATAACTATATTAATGTGAACAAAGGAAATTTATTAAGGAAGAGGTACAGGATTTATTAAGGTTACGGCGGGCTTCTTTCAAGTTTTATTATTATCACGGCACGTTTGGAATCTTCTAAACTTTTCAATTTTTATAAGTTATCAATTATACACTATTTCTTTCAAAATGGTAAAGGTTAGCATGTTAATTGAGTCACTCAACCCTACTTAGATTTACACCCACACATTTTGTAGTTTCTTTGAAACGTGACAGGGGTGGGGGTGTATTTGTTGTTTGTTTTTTCAGTAAAGAATAGAGAAATGACGTGATATGTCAAGAGTGATAGAAAGTCAGGGGTGTTCAAAAATAATAACCGACTGCATGGGATTGAGGTCAACTATCCTTAATTTCTGTGGACCAAACGAGATGAGATGAGTAGCTATATCATATGGAGTTATTATTGAAGAGTGTTTGGTTTCTGTGCTTTTTTTTTTTTGTTTCGTAACCAACAAAAAAAACAACCAAATCTGAAAGTGATCTTTCTTATACTACTATTACTATTACGTACTGAATTGAATACACACGAGACAAGACCGTGATCAATCCTTGTATTATTTGTTTTGTTTCTTTTCATCGTTCTATAAATTGATCTTCCTTTGTGTTTGCTTTTATTTTAATTTTTGCATGGTTGATATACCATTTTATTGTTTCATTATTCTTTGTACAATATAGCCAATAGATACCAAACTTCAACGTAGGGGGAACAATTTATGCTTTTCTTTTCAATGTACATTTCCCCTACTGAGGTTATTGAATGTTTTTATTATATATTATTACACATTATAAAATTGTAATAATAGCAATGGCTTCTTGAGACTCGAGGTATATTGCAAATTGCAATAGCTTCGTTCCAGCCACCGAAGTAATGCTGTAAGAGTATGACCGTTACGTTTACGCAACTTTATCCGTATCTACGCCATCACTTTTCAGTTCTCAACCATTTCCTTTCCAATTGTGCCTATTAGTTTGTGTTGTGCAGCTTGTGCTCAGCGCTCTACATTTCTTTAAAAATCTCTTATTGTAAAAGCTTGTTACGGAAAATGTTAACAAGTAGTCTAGCACGATTCTGAGATAACCCAATATAGTAAATATATCTTTGAAGCTTGTGTAATCAACCCTTTTAAAAATGTAAAAAATGTTTTTTTCAATACTTTTTTTTAATAATGCCTTATAAACACTAAGAATTACTAACCCGATTAGGTATATACTATGTATTAAATTATCCCAAATATCTATTTATTTATTTATTATTTAAAATGAAATTCCTCGTCAAAATGTAGCGAATCTGTAAGACATGATTTCAACTTCCATTGCTAGCGTAAAAATCTTCCACTATATTGACACGAGGATCTTTTTGATGTATGATTGTAAGTATATTTGTCAGTGTTCGTTCAACTTTGATTTCTATCATGATTATGTGAATTTATGAAGCTCAACTCAATTGAAATTTTGTAAAAGAAAAATTCTTAATGCTATGGTTGATCACGTGCAATAGACACAAAGATTGATGGGAACCTCAAATGAAATTCACGTCCCAACGGAATCATGAAATTACTAATAATTATAACAGTGATGATAATAATAAGAAGAAGAAAGGGGAGGTAAGATAACGGTAGTGCATGACGGTAGTGCATGTGATAGCATCGACTGAATCACATGCGTGATGCATAATTCTTTTTGGAGGGGTAGTTGGTTGAGAAAGGAAGGGCACACACACAGCACAATTAAGAGAGATGAGAAAAGGCAGCGAAATAGAAGGGCAAAATGTTGGTCGTTAATATGGCCAGCTGCGTATATACCAATACTTATTTATTCCAAGTGGCTTAATACATACAGACCCACATGCCAACAAATCAAAATGGATGAGTAATATAGGAATTGGTTTAACATGGTAGAGGACGAAGTTGCTAATTGCGTGGTGTGGTGTATAAGTAAGAACTCCAACACTCGACCACTTGAAGGTTGTAGAAAATGTTACAAAGACCTGCAAAACAAAAACAATGAGATAGATCTGAGACGTGCTGAACGCAATGTTCTCAAGGATTTTCCGCGTGTAAAACGTTAACCCTTCCAAGATTTAACAGACCCTTCCCAGCAAGCAGGGGATTCAGAACTGACAAGAGATATTATGTGACAGGTAGTGTAACCCAGGAAGAAAAAGGAAGTGAGAAAGTGATATATTTTGTTTTGTACGTGTGTGTTATCAGGTTTTTCTGTACTGTCTATGTGCTCCTCAAAACAATTGTTATATAGGCTATTTTTAAAATTAACCGTTGAGCACAATAAACATGTGGGATATACACGTACTACTATTGCTTTGAAAACCAATTCTTGGCATAAAAATAGGGATACTATTCAGCCAACTTGTTGAACACGTTTTGAGAGGAGGAAGTCAAAATAGTTGCTAAAATTATGCCAACATATTATACATAAGGTGAAAACCTGTTTATATGCTTTGATGACTCAGAGAGATTAAAGGAATGGTTTGTTAGCATATAAACAGTCAAAAGAAATAACTTGAGTAATTAATTAATAATTATGATCAACTGAAAAA
>Ga0315914_1002499_pt1 | contig 28122 bp, 14 predicted proteins | sample MpolenodulesMG_FD_203920 | JGI IMG/M metagenome (GOLD analysis project Ga0315914, IMG submission 203920) | Medicago polymorpha root nodule microbial communities from Los Angeles, California, United States - elongated nodules | ecosystem: Host-associated > Plants > Roots > Nodule | place: USA...
TGGGGAATAGGATGTCGGGCTACATGGGCAAAAAACCTTTCCTAGGAACAAATTAGTATTCCCTTATAACAAACAAAGGAATTATTTATTCCGGCCTTTGATTCCCAGGAATATGTTTATAATCCATCAAACAAACGCATACAAGTAAACTGCAAAATCATAACTTGAAACAATAAAAAATATTTCCACCAAAACATTAACAAAAAGTCAAAAACACAACACTTAGAAACAAGACAGAACATTCTAAAATACTCTTAAACAAAGGATTATCTTTATTATATTGTCTTATACAAATTCAAAACTAATTTCTTAAAGCATCAAAAGCATAATGAACAGATAATTCAATCAAATTAGTAAAAAATAAGAGATTTATTAGTCAACATAATAACTATTATTATTATTATTATTATTATGCTCAACATAATAGTAACTGCGGGTTGGCATAATCTACTAAGAAAAATGTTGATACCTCTAATCCATAAGGGTTCGATTTTGCCAAATCAAAATCAGATGTGTAGGCAGAGAAAACACATCACAATAAAAATTGAGAAGAGATGTCAGCCAAAAGCCAGTTCATATCATTCAGGTCTAAAGATAAATTATTGTCAAATATCCTCTACTACGAATCTCAATTGAAGTAAAATCATAAAATTGTCTAGAAGCTAAAAATGAAAATGGAAATGCTAAAAAGACTACCAAAGCATGTCCTTGAATCTCTGCATATCAGCCCACCAATAACTTATCTGGCAAAAATAAAATATGATTTTGATAAATCAAAATTGTATACGACCCCAAAATAATAATAGCTAATCAAGCACAAAAACGCGGCTCACATATGAGACGATGCATCATATCTACCACTGCAGCTGAAATTACTTCATTCGTTCAATGACAATGAACCAAGCTGATCACCAACTTCAGATCCCGATGCATGAAGGACCTGCAATGCCTCAGAGACCTTTATTTTTAGGGCATCAGGAGATTCAATAAGGTGGATCACTTCAGATTGGTCCATTTCAAGCAACATCCCTGTCACCTTTGCAGTATGTTGGTTTGGTGTAAGACGGTCCACAAGGGGATATAGATGTTCACCCAGCATCTGATAATTTCAATTGGTACATAACAAAAATTACATTTCTCACACATGAGTGTTATAAATTAACTAATACAAAGGTAACTACAAATTAAATTATCTACATATGTTATCTAGCTTCCAAGAAAAAATAGAAAACAAGTATAATGTAATTTTAGTCTTTAGTTAGCAATGTACCTCAATTTCATCCGTGTTTAAATTATGCATATGATTTTATCATTTAAATTACTAAACAAATGTTATGCTAGACCCTACCATAAATGGCAAAAGGAGTAACATGAAGTGTGTTTGAATAATTTAATTAAAGGGTGAAAATTGTGAGGCAAGTAAATTTTCAGAGATTAGAATACCAATTTACTCTAAGGAAACAGTCTACAGTTCCTACATGTAAAAATACCAAATGCAACTTATACATACCATGCGCTGATTGTCTGGGGTAGCAGAAGCTAAAGCAGAGGCAAGTGATGTAGACCCTTGACGCTGATTATCAATAGGAACAGCAGAAACTCCAGAACCATCAAATGTGGACAACATTGGACCTGCTAGACCTTGAGGAACTCCAGACGGATCCATTCCATTTCGATTGTTGGCCATATATCTATACCCTTGGTTGGAGTTACGATGCAACATCTGCTTTCAATATATATGTTTTTTAATGCGATAAAACAAGTCATTATAAAAAGCTCAAAATTTAAATTTAAGTAATAATTACTTGGTTCTGGTGCACATGTTGGAGGTTTCCATTTCGTCGAGCACCTATCCTTTGCCCATTTTGACCCTGTCTTTGGAGCTGATATGGCATAGCAAAATTCGGAGCAACACCAGGCCGCATTCCAGGCAAGATCTGCTGCTGGAAACCAAATCCAGCAGGCTGAAGTGGTATGAAGCCAGGTGTGCCTTGACTGTAATACAACTGCTGAGGGGCAAGTCTTGGTGCCCCTGGATGGTACCCAGGAAGTCCTGCAGCCAGCGGTGCCATTCCACCAGGGGCACGGATTTGAGCAAAATGTGCCTACAGAAAAAATAACTTGTTAAGCCACCCATTGGTTTTATGAATTAACTGCAAAACACAGTCAAGCGACCATGAAAGCTGTGAAACGGGTTATGTCTAATTTTTATCAACCATGAGGATTCATAAAGGAATGTCAAATAGCAGAACTCAAATAATTGTACACAAAAAAGATGAGCATTTAAAAAAACTAGATACAAGTCATACAACATACCAATTATAAGCAAAAATGAATATTTCAACAAAGCAAAAATGAAGAAGTATTATATATTACAAAGCAAAAATGAATATTTCAACAAAGGCAATCAAAGCAAATCCACTAATTATAAGCTATAGCCAGTCAGCTACTTAATAAATAAGTAAGTATTGAGATCATATGTGCATAATGATGTTAAAGAAGAGCATCACCTGCAACTGAGCCTTCCTTTCTTCTTTGCGCTGAGCCACAGCAACAAACAAAGGCTTTCTTCCCACCAACTTTCCATTCATTTCATTCAACTGGACAAACAACAATAGAAAGCTTAAGAATCGATTATGAAAATAAGCATGTAGCTCAGCCACGCTTCTTTGAATACTTACCGCTTTATTTGCTTCCTCGGGAGTAGAAAAGGCCACGAAACCAGAACCCTTGCTATGACCATGTGAATCCAACATCACCTAATAATGCAACATATAATTTCATTGATTAAAATGATAACAATAAAATTGACCAGTAAAAAAGGTATGTTGGAAGTATAAAATGCACACAAACAAGGACATAGTTGCGCCTGTTCACAAACAGATAAATATATCCAGAGAGACGGTCAATAAAAATAATCTTTAACATACCCTGCAAGATGTTACAGTTCCAAACTCAGAAAATAGATCTTTCAACTTTTCTTCATTAAAATCGTCATCAAGATTTTTCAGGTACAAATTAGCCCCTTGCAATTTCTCATATCTGTTAATTCTTTCCTGCTCGAACTTGGCTTTCAACTCATTCTCTCTTTCTGCTTTCCTCTGAGCTCTCCCCACAAATAAAACCTTGTCATCATTGATAGCAGTGCCATTTAACTTCTCAACTGCAGCAGCAGCTGAATCTGGACTTTGAAAATTCACAAAACCAAAGCATCTAGATTTCCCGTTTGCGTCTTTCATGACTGTTGCACTAGTTATCATGCCAAAGGGGCCAAAAAGTTGTTTCAAGTCCTCATCAGTTGATGCTTCAGGAAGATTTTTCACATACACATTAGTGAACTTGGGCGATCCATTTGTCCTAGCCCTTTCCTGGTGGCGAACAAAAAACCCAACATAGACTTGTTTATCATTTATCAACATGCCATCCAACTGTTTGATAGCACTCTTTGCAGCTTCTTCATTGTCAAACTGAACAAAGCCATACCCTTTTGACTGACCATTACCGTCAAGAGCCACCTTACAAGAAAGTACAGGGCCAAACGCAGCAAAAGTGTCATGCAATGCCTTGTGATCAATTGATGTGTCCAGGTTCTTAATGAACACATTGCCTGATCCACTTTTGCGAACACTTGGATCGCGTTGAGAAAACATGATACGAATAGGTTTCCCATTTAGAGGAGTGAAGTTGAGAAGTTCCTTTGCATTGGCCGCTGAAAAATCAAGAAACAAAAATAGGATCAACGATGCATATCAACCATAAGATATTTTTAATAACTACCGAAACCTATGACAACAAAAGTCCATCCAAATATTAATCATCATGGATGTAAAAGAAGAATAAACAGTACATCACACAGTTTAGGAGAAGAAATATGTACACAGATTTTGTGGTTTCTTCATTGTGACCTACCCACGGGCTGTCAAATAATATAATGACCAACGTATTACCCCCAACATTAATATGCTGTTAAAATAAATACATAAAAATGGGTTGATATAATTAATTAATAGATAAAACTATAAACAAGGACAGCATCAACCTTCATCCTTACAATTGTTCATCTGGATTAGGTTCAACATAACTTATGATATTAATAATGAATCTAAGAACCTCTTCAAAAAAATATAATGAATCTAAGAACACATCTAATGAGTCATTCTATATAGGTAGAACAAAACATCAACAACTACCCAAAACTTAGCCTTGTACAATCAATGTACAAGAATCTTTGTAGCATTAAAGACATGTTCAATGTCCTCGACTGCATCGACACTTATCTGGTAGAAGGCGTGTCCCGGTTTCTGACACGTGTAGTATCCGACACCAACACATGTGATTGCATTGAATTATATCATTGTCTCAAAATTGTATCAGTGTCGACACGTTTGTGTCAATGTTGTGTTCGATGTTCTTATACGTGTTAGTGTCAGACATGACACATGATCCGTGATCACATTGAATTATGTTACTTTCTCAAATTATTATTGGTGTCGATGTATAAGTGTGTGCCATGTCTAGTGTCCATGCTTTATAAATAAATTTGATGACAATTACAATGATAACAATACAAAGATGATTAATTGCTATGGAATCTACATGCAAAAATCAAATTAACAAGAACAATTAACAGATATCAGTATCAAATAAATAAAAGATCAAACAAATTAATTTCGAAAAATAAAAACTGACCATCCTGAGCATTGGTGAAGTTGACATAAGCGTAACCAAGAGAGGATCGCCTAGTCTGATCCCTACAAACCCTAATTGAAACAACCTGAGCGACTTGGCTGAACAGATCAAAAAGCTGCCCTTCATTTACACTCTCTTCGAGATCGCCAACGTAAAGCGACGCATTCGCAAATGGTCCTCCGGTCAATGCTGCCGTCGCCGGAGCCACCATAGTCGGAGACTGAACCATCGGTGATGAAATCGCAGCCATTATTTCCGTGAAAATAACACAGGAAATTGAAATGGTTAAAGTGAGAACGAGAACAAGAAGAAAGTGTAACGTGTAACTAACAGTAACTGTGATGAGAAGATCAATGAGAAAACAAACCCCTATTTTTTGTTTTTAGGAAATTATTATTTTTATATATTTTTTGGTTTTTGTTTTTTTCTGTTTTCCTTACCTCTGAAAATAAGGAACAGAGAGGACATGGAAATGGTTCGGGACGAGGAGTTTGGGTTTATATATGCTACCCATGCATGCTGGAAAGTGCAATGTCGTTTTCGTTCTCAATTTCGCGTTTTGTATTTTTGTGGTGTTTTCCGAATGATGACTTGGCAATTTCTTTTACGTTTTTTTTGTCTTTCCCAAACACAATGATACTTGTTTTTTTTTTTTTTGGGTAGTGACAATGATACTTGTTTGGTTGTACCTTCTGGCTTGTACACACACACCCGTCCAATCCAAGGTTCATATTTTTATACTCCTATGCTTCCTTATTAGATGATTTAGTTGACTTGACACACATATCAATGTATATTTTTTATCTTTAATATCTTTAATTATCTATTTAAAAAATTATAAAAATTTAACATTTTGAAAATATTCATCGAGACGAATCCAACATCATCTTATATGATATTATTTATAGCAAAAGTTATAACTAAAAAATGAAAATCACACTTTGAGGTGTGGGCTGCTAAAAGACACCTTCATGGGTGGCTTCTAGCAAAACCCTTATTTATATTTGTATACTAGTATAAAAATATAGTCAAATTATGTCAGGTCAAAATTGTACATTGTCAAATATGTCATCTAACGAGGAACGGAGGGAGTATTTAGTCGTTTTCAAATGAATTTAAGGTTTTTTTGTTACAAAATGAATTTAAGATTTTGTTGACAAGTATCTTTAAACATTTGTGAAGAATTAAACAATAGAAACAATTAATAATTTTTATGAAGAAAAAATTATTTTTTAATGTTTCAATATGTTGAATACACAATTTCTACAATAAAATTTTCATTTTAAACCTTTTATCTTACATTTTCCTAAATTTACATATTAAACAAATTGTGTATATAAAGTATCGGTACCCAATCAAACATCAATTTACTTTTTTTAAAAGGGGATTCATGTTTTTATTTAATTCAGGATAATGATTTTAACAATAGAAGTTTTGTATTGAAAATACAATATTTTAACTTTACTTTTTTAAAGTTGGATTCACGAGTTTTAAGGTTGGAGAATTTGGAGGAGAAATTACAGGTAAATTTCCTTTTTGACTAAATATTTTTTAGCTTATAAAAGCATGGCCTATCAAACACAAGCTAGAACATCCTTAAAATAAAAAATAAAAAAACACAAGCTAGAACAGGTCAGAAACACAAACTAGAAATTTGCAAGGAAATACCACGTATTGACAAGATGCGTTTAAGATGGGACAATATTAAAAAGATTCATGGACAGGGAAGTTTGCCTGAAATGTTGATTTGTTCATGGACAAACAATCATTTAGATTCATGAACGTGTGAGGTGTTGTTACTACAATTCTTATATGCGTAGAAAATGCAAACACATACATACACGTACACATGCGTAACGTCTTTTTTATTTGTTATTTTGATATCAAATTTGTATTTAAATGGTCAATTTAATTTTTTTTTAATCAATTTAGTCTACAAAATTACTAACTAATAAAACACTAATGAAGTATTATGACATTGTCTCGTACCATTGTTCAAAATCAAATTTGATGTTTGTTCATTTATTTATGTGGGATAAAAACAAAACAAAACGGTGGATATAATTGAGATAGAGTCGTGGATAACATTTTCTTGACAAAAACTAAAATTAAAAAATAAAGGCTTCTTTTCTTGTTAACCCTCAAGTTTTTAGGAGAATGAGACATTGATAGAATTCGATCATAATGTAAATATAACCTCATTAAAAATTGTTAATTAAACATGGTATCTCTCTTGAACAATTCATTCTTTAATAAAGTTCATTAATCATTTGAGTTCAATTTTTTATTAGGACTTTTATTTATTTTTTTAATAATTGAGACCTTTTTTTTTTTTTAATTATGTTAGACTAATTTTTTATCCCTTGTCAGAATTTGAACCTAGGACTTCCAACTTCTTATCTCTTAACTCAAATCAATTGAGTTGTCCAACCTTCCCGAACGAGAGAATGTGCTTATACATACGAGTTGTTGCATCATCTTGAAATTGTATCATCTTGGAGAAACAGTTGATTGTTTCTCTTCCTTAATTTTGTTTTTAGTTCTCCATTACTAATCTATTTTTCAGATATGAAATGAGATCAAATATGATTGTTTAATATTTCTCTAGCTAGGGTAAAATGAACTTGCAAGCTATTTCACTTGAGTGATGAAGATGCTACTGCTTATGTTTGATATTTATAATTAATTTGCTGATTTTATTATATATTGTGATTTGCTTGATCAACTGAACTTCGAGTGCAAGCTACCTAATATTGAAAAAGTTTGAGTGGATAAATTTGGTTAATATGAACTAAAATGATTAATTGAAAAGTTAATTGATGTTGGATAAGATAGGAACACTTATCCAAGTCCATATGGTAGCCGGATCATTCTAACTAGTGTAACTAATGCATACTTAGAATAAGTATAACTTAGTGAACCTTATCTTAAAAGTGGTTGAAAAACACATTATATATTCAAATTCGAGACCAATTGTTTTAGCATCTTGAAGCATGTTTAAATCGGGTGAAGATCCTCTCTATTTCTTAAATAAATGGAGATTGTCAATTACTATAGTTTTGAAGTAAATATATGATATAAATGCATATATTTCAAGAATTGAAAACATTAATATCACATATTTACTTCAAAACTATAATAATTGACAATCTCCATTTATTTAGGAAATGGAGAGGATCTTCACCCGTTTAAACCTGTGAAGAAACTTAACATGGAATTTTGTGACTCTAATTGTTCGCTCTAACATAATGAATTTCATTTTTACCATGCCTCATTGTTTTTTAATCATTTGAAAATATTGTTTTTATTACTCAAATCAATTGTTGATACAGGTTACTTGTGAATTTAGCTTATTTAACTAATTAATTTGAGAATTCTAGGATCAAACATATACAACCTTTAAACAATCTTTCCTTTCATTATGAATACTTTTTGACAACTTTACTTTCATTATACACTATTACTTGTCATCATTGTATGTATATTCATATCACACTATGATCCTGTTAAAAAGAGCCGCAACTTGAAATTCGCTTTAGGCCTACACATCTGTTAGACCGGCCCTGCAAGTAGCAAAGAGATTGTTAGAGTTTGCAAGAACACCACCTAGAGATTTGTAAGAGCATACCACAGAACCCTTGTTGCCTCAACAGAAAGCCCCTTATATATTAACATTTAAAAGAGTGATAAAGGTTACTAGTACTGCAAGTATAGGTTGGAACTTGGAACTTAGATGGCCTTCCTTCCTTCCATTATGTGTTAATCCTTAACCAGAATATCAAATTAACAGTCTCATTATGACAGAACACTAACTTAACAGTTAAACAATTCTGCCAGCCCCAAAAGAATGTTGTGTCATGCATATTTCAGTCATAAATACAATGTCCAAAAATTGAAACAAACAGATGACATAGATACTTGCCTGTGACTATGTTTCACTAAAATAAAATAAGCAGGATCGTAACAAGATATCTGGAACAGCTGCCATACAACATAGACGCAAGTCGTGATGCTGAAATTTTGGAAAAGTTAATTACCGTCGGTCACAAAAAAATAAGATGTTAGAGTTGTTAGAACCTAGTGAATCATGCACCTTATGATAGGTAAAAGATTAAAAGCATTTGAACACAAAAAACTTCTTGAAAATATTTTGTTTTTAAATGTTGTTTACTTAATTTCACTTTCCATTTTATAATTGTCTAATTATATAATTTCCAAATCTTCTTGTGAATCTTCATGATTAAAACACATTTTGCTCCATTAATTTAATTTTCATAACTAACAGCCTATAAACTGGGTGCATTTGACATTATGACATTGAATGCATCAGCAGCTTCATCACTTATCTTGGCAATAGAGTCATTGTTAGCCAAACAATTTTTTTACCAACAGTATAACGAAGTCAAAATATTGTCAAAAAGTAAGCAAAAATAAAGTAGTGTGGACTAACCCGCCAAAACATATCAATAGAACTATCCAGAAGACCGCATAAATCCAACTAGATTCTTTGTAGGCAACCCAGATCTGGTGTTGAATGAATAGTTAAGATACTTAAATCGAAACAAAATATAGGTGTATTGAAATTATAAATTTCACATTCTTATATCTTATACAGCATTGTTCATATTCATAACCTTATGTTCACAATTATTTTGACTTTGATTATCGCAAGGTCGTTTAGAGGTCACAGATCAGTAATCAAATAGATCATTTTATACGACAACTGACAGTGAAATGCCACTAATTCTAGAATTTAGTCTTTCAGTTACAGCCCTATAATGCACTTTTTTTTTTGAGAGAGCCCTATAATGCACTTGAAAGCAGGAAATTTATTTATGATGTTACAGAGGTTTCTTAACCAGCAAGTAAATACTGGGACCAACTTTGCATAACCAACCAAGTGTATTAACATCTATTTTTGTACAAAAGAAAACAATTTTTAAGTGCCTTCTTGAATATTAATGCTCCGGGTTAATGAGATTAGTTTATATTTTGCATAGTTTAGAGCTGCTAAGATGAAAAAATGTACACATACTATTAGAGCAAAACAATTGATGTAGAAGCCAAGCAGTGTTGCTGTTATCCACCTGCAAACATTTTGGAACTTATGGTATTCACTTAATAGATAAACAATTACCACTTGCAGAAGTTTACTCGCAGGCAAGAGCATGACAAATCTGCAAATACATGGACTATGAGCATGAGCATGTACTTTCTGTCATGCTTGAGAGACAAAAAGTACATGCTTTGGTCAAGGTGAATATTTCATTTAGGAAAATGAAGAGTGAAAAACATCTTATAGGTCATTACTTTCAAAATATATGTAGTCCTCAATGCACTCTATGCATAACCAACCAAATGACTACTAGCATATACCTTGCATATAAATATATAACAGGACCAACTGCATGATTTATTTTATGACATTATCTTATTTAGATTTACTGAGATCAAGTAAGGTGGTTACTTGAAAGAAGGTGGTTACTTGAAAGAGTAGAATTGCCACAAAAGTTGATGAAATATAAGTATATAATAAATTAATACTGATGACGGTCGTGGATTTGGAAGCAAAGACAAACGATGAAGATTTCCACCATTCATCTGCACACCATGAATATTATTATTCAGCTTCTTTAAACAATTGTTTTGCTAAGGCCTTAGGAGGTTCGAGGAACATGATGAAGCCGGTCCATCATAAGGATTGCCAAAAATCATTCCGTCAGATTCACAATGCGTGACAAAAATTTAACCCAAAAAAATGTAAAAAAAAGCATAGACAACATGTTGAGAATAGATAAATTCCTGCAACTATTCAGAAGACAGAACATAGAACGTGGAATTTGAATGATAATGAAGTTATGTGTATTTTCCGGTTGAACAAGGAAAGCGGAGTTAAGAACTAGTACGGGAGGAATATTCCTTTTCTCAACAAGAAAAAGTATGCTCCATTCATGCAGCAGATGCATACATTAGAAGGGTTCAATCGTCCTTCTGTCGACAATAGGGATAACATCAAGAATAATAATAACAAATATGAAGCACTTACGAAGTCAAAAGTTCTATACGGAAAGGAGAACCATCGGTGACAAGCGTGTACACTAAGGTTCCAAGCATGACAGCACCCAAAATGCTGAAAAGTATTCTTAGAGTCACAATAAAAGAATACTTGGGCTTTAGCTCTGTGTCATTCCTAGGTAAAAAAAGTAAAAAATATCAATTTGAATTGATGATGAAAATCAATACATTAAAATCATGCAGAAAACAAGGCCATGAAATCGGATTCTCTAAGTATCGACGTGAACTTCTTGATGGATATTATCTTTTATAGAACTACTCAATTCGGCAGGAATAGTTGTCACAACATAGATTAACAATAATTCATATCATAAAATTAAGCTATGAGAAGGAAATTAAATAATCAGGTTACACCTTAAAATTCATAGATTTCACAAATTCCAAACAAATTAAATCCTTGAACGCTATAGTAACACATAATGGCAATCAAAGTGACACCATTAACCAGGAGCTAGAAAATTACAACGTTTTTAAAAGAATGCCAAATGTAGAGAGAACTTTACTCTACTGTTGCATTTTTGTATACATACCGCAACAAAATATAATACATACAATCCTGCGAAGATTGCTGCGATGATGTTAACTTCGAAATTTGCACGACAATATAAGCACAGGTAGCAATGCTGAAACAATCACAAAAGACCACTAAGAAATTGTCAAAATAAATCAGCCCTTGAGAATCCTTTAAATGATCATAAAGAAGATAATCATAACAATGATATTTGGCTGGAAATATCATTTGAGTGATAATCATAAGAGAACAATGTAATACAAATTGGAAAAATATCAAAGGCAAGAAATATACATCATCCTGCTGAAAGAAGTTTCTTGATGAGAGAAAATAATACCTTCCAAAGAAGATAAATGAAATTATCCATGGAATTGAGCTGATCCAATTAGCTTCCTTGTGAGCAACCCATGCCTAATGTGATAAACAACCATATGTCAGAAACAAAAATCACAAAAATAGTGAAGAAGATTATAGAGAGTTAAGTAGTTGGTTGACTTACACTTAAAATGATAACGTTGATATAAAAATCAGTCAAAGTTGCTACCATCCACCTGTGTCGGATGAAAAATAATACCAAGTACTACATTGTTTTCTGTTAAAAAAACAAGTGTCTTGATCATGTAGTTGACATTCAATTAACGTTGTAAGAGAAAGAGAGATTACGGAGTAAAAAAATGTTTGTGAAAGGGGGGACCATCGATTAAGAGAGCGCAAAGAAGAGTAGTAAGCATGAGAGCTCCATAAGCACCAAACAGAGGTCTCAAACCCTTCGTCATTGTCAGAGACCGGAGGAGAATAAATTCATCAAAGAAAATCGTCTACTCTTGATTCAACAATTGCAAGAATATAGATGTTCTCACAGGTGTTTTGCTACGTATATATATAATCCAAAACTCTCACCTATAAATATCTTAATACACATTCTTTTCACTTGTAAAATCTAAACGTGCATCTTTCACCCGACAATTGTACCAGAGTAGTTTGATTAAAAATGTTGGTGAGAATAGTATCCGAAAAATGTTCATAAGAAATAATCAAATGATAAATACAAGATTAAGAGTAGTCCCACTATTTTATTAATCATTATCATTTATATGATTATAAAAAAATTGTGTAAAAAGACATTTATAAAATTTATTAACCTGCGAAATCTAAATGATGCGATGCATATGAGTTTATGACCATTAGGCAGAGGCCATAATAATTGATTGTTATGTAACCCTCAAGGCCCCTAGTATAGTCTAGCCAAGAATTGTTCCACCCAGAAATTGAATTCAGTTCTTTCAAACAATTCGTTCTTGGTGAAACTCATTTACTACTTTATCCCAATTTCCAAATAAGGAAATGATGAATTGGTGTTGAAGATGTAACCCACATGCAAAATTTGTTCCGAATAATATTGCCAACGGGATACGTAAGGAATTTGTTTGGTATGGTAAGTGTTTTTATTCAAATCAAGTTTTTTTTACTAAAAAAAACAATTTTCATTATCATCAAGCTCTTTCTTATTGCCTCTCAAAAAAAAAAAATCTTATTGATCACGTATCTGTTATGGAGAAAAAACAAATCTCCTTTGCTTCTTATCACACTTAAGAATACGTGATAAGAAATTTCCAGTAACAGATATATTCCCAGTAAATTTCTTAAAACCCACTGTTTCCCTTTATTTTCTGCGTAATCTCAGTCAACAAGTAGTAAAGACACCATAGAAATCTCAAAGGCTATTTAATGTATGATTGGTTATGTGGTAACAAAATTGATTTTGAATATATCCATTCTCTAAAATTGGTTGCAAGTAAAATGATTTATATTTAGATTCATGTAAACATCAGTTAAACAATAAATTTGAGTCTAAAAATCAATTTTATAATTAACTATGGGGCAAAATAAACTCTAACCAAACTTGCCTAAAATCAAATTTTTATTCCTCAAAAAGTAGAACAGATGCACACTTTTTTTGATAAATATTTTCTGCTGTTAAATTGTACACAATGATCTCTACTCAATACAATTTTTAAAGTGCCAAAATTCTTCGACACTTTGTAGGTTATAATTGGGTGGCCATGAGCATGTTTAGGGTGTTATCACACATGCACTATTTTTTCATAGGCACTAATATGTTTTTTTTAGTTAAAAGTTGTATATGACTTTCATTTTTTCTCTTATACTTTTGTCATAGTGTACTGTGTGATGTAATTCAGATATTTGCTTTTGAGGGTGTGAGTCTACTAGGGATAGTAGGATTTAAAGAGAACTCTATGTATTGTAAAAAAATTCACATAGTTTTATTTTCGGGATGTTGTGGTTTTCTCCTATTTTAGAGTTTTAAACGTTAAATTCTTGTGTTGCAATCTTGTTCCTTTATTTTTCTATGTAGTTTCCTTCACTTCAATGAATATATGTTTTCAATTTCCTTAATATTTATGTAGGAACCTGTGCCGATCTACAGTAAAAGATGCAAGTGGTAGTAACAAATTAATAGATACTTGAGCTATGATCGAACATTATCTCTCATTCCGACTATTACACATTATTATTCAATTCATTTACAGGATAAAAAAAATGCATACACAATAAAGTACAAGTCAACCATTACACTAGGGATATAACTGTGTTTCATTTATTTATGTCTAGGGTGAATAACATCGTCCATCTGTGAACTAGTGTTTACAGAGACGATCTCCACGCATCAATTTCATCAGTATGTTAGTTTTCTGTCTTCTGGGGTCACAATATCTGTTCAGGGATTATCTGGTCCCTTTTTACTTCCTATAATTATCAATAATGCGAGATGTTAAGCTCAATATGCATGCAGCAGAAATACTAAAAACACGTTGTTTACATTACAAATTACAATGTACTATTTTTTATTTGGTGAATTTCATGCTAGTCTCAGCAAACAAAGTGGCTCCAAATTTTTAGTGAGACCCACATGAAAATCACCTAATAACAAAGTGATTGTCAAATAGTGTGCAAGAACATACCACTAACAGATTAGTATGAACATACCTGATACCACGTCTTTTGCTCATTAACGCCAAGCCATTGCTATGTTGCCTCGGCAGAAAGCCCCTTATATTTGTTTTCTGCCCTACCATCAACAATCATTGCCGTTTCTAAATAAATTAATAAAATTAAGAAACAACATTTACTTGTTTAGTTGTAAAGGATTCTTATTAAGACAGAACACAAACTTAACAGTTAAAGGATTCTGCCAGCCAAAAAATTAAGTTGCTTCATGCATATTTCAGTCTCAAATATAATGATAAAAAAAATCGAAAGAAAAAAAAGTGCTATGTATTATGTATACTTGCCTGTCACTATGATGCACTAAAATAAGATAGGCAGGATCTTGACAAGATATCTGGAACAGCTGCAATACTACGTAGATGCAACTAGTAATACTGAAAGTTTGGAAAAGTAAATAACAGTCAACCACACATAAAAAGACGTTATTGTTAGAACCATGTGAAGCATACACCTTATGATGGGGTAAAAGATTAAAAGGATAAAAACACAAGAATGATGGATATAGATGACACATCTCCTTCAAAGCTATAATGCAAAGTTCCAAATCTATTTGTGAATCTTCATTTTAAAACATATTTCTCATTTTATATTTATTATTTTGATATATATAACTAACACCACATAGACCATGTGCATTTGACATGTATGACTAAATGCCATCGGATGCCACAGCTTCAGTGCTGTGCCTGGGAATTTAATCACTGTGAGCCAACTTGTCTAGGAATGAACTATACGCCTCAAATTTCTTATAATGAAAAAAGCAGCTTAGCCTCAACTCTGAACACACATAGCACAAGGAAATTCAAATTTAATAAATGGATATTACTCAAAAGATCATGTTAGAGCAGCCACTGGTATTCCTGACCCAGCTATTCAGCATTTATAAAGTTATTGAAAAGAGCTTTTGTCGAATTGGTAGGAAACATCCTTATGCTCCTGTTATTTATTGTTAATTGTCCTTCAATGGTCAAGGAAAGTCCTCAAAGTAACGTCTTCAAGAATTTGAAAGAGAAAACTGTGCCATGTGGGCTAACATTTTATACGATAACATCCCCTGATGTATATATTAACTGGCATGAACTATTGTTCTACTTGTGTAAGCAGAGGTATCGGTTCTAACACACACACACACACACTAAAAAACAGCTTCTTTTTTTCTTTCATGCATCTTCTAGAATATCCAAAAAAAAAAATAACACCAATATAGAGTACAATATCATTTATATAGTAATATACTATATACCATACATTATTTTCTCATGACAGAACAAAATTTGACATCTTAATCAAAGAACATTTGAATATTAAACAAATGCTCAATGGAAGTTATAACCTCTGTCATAAAACTAAAATTATTTAACATTCTAGATAAAAGTATTTTTGAATAATGGCTAATTTTCATCATCAACCAATAAGCAAACATAAAATAGTATGGACTAACCTTCCAAAACATATCAATAGAATCACCCAAAAGACCGCATAAATCCAACTAGATTCTTTGTAGGCAACCCAGACCTGGTATTGAATGAAGAGTTGCAATGCTTAAATCCAAACGAAAACAAGTGTGCTGAATACTGATGTTAAAACTTTCACATTCTTATACAGTATTCATTGTATGCTTGAATTCACAAATACTTTTTTTATTATCTTGAGACCTTTTAGTGGTCACTGATCAGTAATCAAATAGATCAGTCTCACAAGTATTTACAATTGTCTTGAATTAAATCATTCTGTTATAGCCCCGTATTGCACTTGGAAGCACAAAATACACTTATAATGTTAAAAAAAGTGTCTTACATCTATTTTTGGACAAAAGACAACAATTTTAAGTGACTGCTTGAATATTAATCCTCCGAGTCAATGAAATAAATTTAAATAGTGACGAAATAAAATTATATATTTTGTACCATTTAGAGCTACTAAGATTAAAAAAAAAATGTCGACTTACTGCTAGAGCTACAACATTGATGTAGAAGTCAACAAGTGTTGCATCCATCCACCTGTAAACATTTTGGAGTTTGTGACATTCCCAAAAAATATAAGCGACTGCCACAAGCAGAAGCTGTGCAGAAACTTACTCACATGAGCATGACAAAGTTGCAAATATATACTTGAATGACACACAGAAAGTACATGTGTTGCCTTGGTGAATATTTCCATTAGGAAAATGAAGAATGAAAAGCACTTTGTAAATCACAACTTTCAAAATCAATGTTGTCCACACTGCAGTCTATGGATAAGCTTTCAATTGTTTACCAATTACTAATAGGCAGTTTGCATATAATTTGTGAATAGATAAATTCATTCAACCATATAGTAGACAGTACATAGAATGTGGAATGTGAGTGGTAATGATGTTGTGTATCTTTTCCCACTGAACCAGAAAACCGAAGTTAAATACTATTATGAGAGAGGAATATTCCTTTTAACAAGAAGAAAATGTATGCTCCATTCACGCATTCATGTTTATATGAGCACTTACGGAGTCAATAGCTCTGTACGGAAAGGAGAACCATCAGTGATAAGAGTGTATACCAAGGTTCCAAGCATGACAACACCCAAAATGCTGAAAAGGATTCTTAGAGTCCCAACAATAGAACACTTAGTTTTTGGTTCTGTGCCACTCCTATATAGAAAACATCAAATTACATTAGAACTGATGGTGAAAATCAAGACATTAAACCTAAAATCATATGGAAAACTAAAGTAGTAAACCGTGAAATAGGATTATCTAAATATCATCCTGCGCCTTTTCTCCAAATATATTTATGGAACATTACTCTATAGTGAATCAGATGTAGAGAGAAAATTACTCTATGGTTGTTTTTTTTATAGACATACTTGTGTGGATGTCGCAACAGAACATAATACATAGGGTCCTGTGAAGATTCTTGAGATGACAGCTTCAAAAATTGTACAACAATATAGGCAGATGTAGCAATGCTGAAACAATAAAAATACCACAAAGAAATGGAAAAATAAATCAGCACTTGAGATTCCTTTAAACTATCGTAGACAAGATAAGCTACAACCTAGAAACTTCAATTTGAGCTTTTATAATAGGAGTATTTTGCTTTTCTATAATATGATTGAAATCAGAGTATCCTGTCCTCTTGTTAAAAAAAGATTCCTCTCATACCTCAGATTATAGATAAGATTTATATTAACAAATGTCTTGATTAAGCAATAACGCATACACTAATGATCATCATATCATGACAGAAAACAATACCTTCCAAGGCCGATAAGTAAAACTATCCATAGAATCGAGCTGATCCAATTAGCTTCCTTGTAAATAACCCAGGCCTGGTCAGAGCAGATGAATTAATAAACGCTACATAAATGACAAGTTTGATGTAATATTGCACAACATGATTAATTCCATTAAGCTGCATTAGTTAGACTTACACTTATAATTGCAACGTTGATATAGAAATCAATCAAAGTTGCTGCCATCCACCTGTATCAAATAAAATAAGTATCGTTATATTGTATAGATATTAAAATATAGTAGATAAGAAAACAGAGAGAAGAGAGATTACGGAGTGAGAAGTTCTTTACGAAAGGGTAAACCGTCCGTTATGACTGTGTAAAGAACGATAGCAAGCATCAGAGTTCCCAAAACACTGAAAAGAGTTTTTAAACCGTTTGCCAATGAAATCGTCGCCATTGATGGTTGGAGGAGATACGGAGAGTTTTGCAATAGCTATGGCGGGGAAGATGAAGATGAAGATGAAGAAGAATGTGTTTCAGAAATTAATCGATAATCATGGACACCAGAGAACCACGTCGCTTACAAGAAAAATCAAAGTTGCGTCACTTTCAAATTATGAATTCATTTACATTTTATATTTATATACAAAAACACCATTTTCTTAATCCTTTACATTTTGATTAGTACTTGCTTAACTTCACTTATGACAACCCAATAGATTTATAGATATCGTTAAGATAGTTAAGCTTGTACTGTGATATTTGTAGGATTAATGGTGTTTTACCCCGTGTAATATAGGTTATTTCCAGTTTTCCCGCTTGTAATCTTCTTTTTTTTATATACCCATGTAGGTCATTCAAAAACCATTGTAGAAATTTTCGTTTTTGAATGACCTATTAGGGGTATTCCAAAAATAAAAATTATAGAAGGTAAATAAAAAAAAAAATTACAATAAAGCACTATTAACCCATATTTTTATTACACATTGATATCTTTTATGCACAAAATTGAAATCAAATTCGACAACAAATTATGTGGTTAAGACAGATTAAATATGTGATTAACACATTTTAGTTGATAATTAGTAGTTATTAAATATAACAAAGCATTGCAGCTGGTTAACCATTCACCGAAGACAATTAACCACATTTTTTAATATAGTTATTCACATTGTTCAAATAAGTATATATTTGAACACAATTTTGATGATTGATGAATATGTATGGTGGAACACCTTTTTATTAATGGATAGAGTAGTGATATTTGTACAACTATTTTTAACAACTTTTGTGACAACCCTCCTTTTTTCTTTTTTTATTGGTCAAAAAGAATAGAGAGAGAATAAAATCATAATGTGAGTATGAGAGAGAGAGTTGTTCAAAAGCTGTCACAAAATAAATGTTCAAATATTATTTCTTTAATGATATGATTGATGGACATATATATCCTCAACATGAATAACCACATTTAAACCATTTAACTTTCTTTTTTTCTGACAAAGTTTAAACCATTTAACTTGTTATCTATTTGATATAAAATGTGTGTCAAAACAACATTACTCTTCTTTCTTTCTATTTTTTTAGGGAAAACAACATTACTCTTCTTGAAAAGGAGATAAGTTGCAATGTATATATTAGTTTTTTTTTTTACAATAATTTATATATCATTTAGTCTGATAATATATCTAAAATATTTAACTTTATCCCACAATGTAAGTCATTTTCACAAATAATATACTATTTTGTAGAAAAAAAAACAAATAATATACTAATTGAAAAATATAATCAATTTATAGCATTATTAGAAAAATCAATAAAAGAGTAGTTCTCTGAACTATAACTAATGATAGTTTTTTTGGTCAAGTGACAAGAAAAATCAATTTTTTTTTTACAACGAAAAGTCGGTCTTTAATGTGAACAAATGGAAAATTCATGTTCTTATGTGTTTTTTGTAAGATTCTTCACATAAAACACTCACAACTGCCGGTGATTTCTCAAATTCACAATTTCTTAAATTTGCTATAACTAAAAAAAATGAAATATGCACCTAAGGAAATGGACTTGAGTTTTGTCCTTTTGGAAATAAAAGGTCAATTGCCCTTTTTTACGGAGGAAATTATTAAAGATGTTTCTAATTCTATAAAGTACGAAATGAATCACTTATGTGCAGGAGGATCTTGAATTAATTGAGCCGATCCAAGTTGACTTTTTATCACTCAATATTGAATGTTACATTCTCCACCTATTTTATTAATGATGATAGAAGGCTAACTCACACAAGTCAAAATATGCTCATCAATGATTTCATCATGGAGGAAATGAATTGGAATCATATACCAACCAGTCCAACCTTACCTGTAACATCAAGAGTTCAAAAATTATAATTTACTTGCAAACAAAACAAAACTATTCAACTATGTGAAGCACCGCACAAATCAATGTCTGCTGAGTGCAACCTTCAAACAGAATATAAACATTTCATGCCACATCTCAATTTGAACACCAAAGAAAACAAAAATCACTTCAAGCCTATCTAATTCGTGGTAAATCAATGGAACATGTTTTCCCTAGGAATGCAACATTCTCAAGCTCATCCTTCCCAAAACAATAGTACTATCAAAAAGGGAAAACATCAAGGTACACAATTTACCCACACAATCATGGCATACAGTGTAGTACACTATATGACCAAAAAGAATTTGAAACACAGCATTGAAGGGAGTGCCTGCAATTATTCAGTACTTCCATATCAGCATGCACATCCACCACCACCACTTTGCTCACTCTCTGGAACCGCCTCAGGAATCCCTTGAAAATATCTGCAATTCAAATTGAAACAATGCTTTCAGAAATCAGAAAAGCAGCTATCTACACACAACTCAATCTGAAAATTTAGAAGGATGCATATACTTTGATGTGAGGCCCCCCAGAAAAGGAAGAACATTTTAGTAAATACATATACAAGTTGTAAGAGTGAAAATAGTGTCATAGTGAATATCTCCTTCTAAACCTATCTTATTTGGAATCTCCTCGATTTGTACTTTAATGTTGGCAGCCAGTTTAGAGAACTCCTTCACCATCGATGTTTGTAAATAGGAGCTTTCCTTACAATTCCTTTCTATTTAGATGCAGATACCTTTCAGATAGGATTTTTTAAAGATGATTGGATTTCTCTATAGTAGTTTAAGTCAGATAAAAAGGGGTTAAATGCGTCAAAATTAGCAATATCATTGAAAGATCAATGTCTTTCAGTGCATATTTCAAGCCTCCCCAAGTCCCGCATTAACTTTGAGGCACTTAACCTATTTCATGGGGATAATGAAGATCGTGATTATGATACTACTAATTTTGAGACACTTAACCTATTTCATGGCAATGAAAACTAGAAGACTGACCATCATCTGAATCAAATTATCTTCTAGAAGGATTCTACTACTGCGGAAAAAATTATCAAGATACAGCTTCTATTGCATATTGCTGAGATCCCACATTACCGCAGACTTTCAATAGATACTGCAATATTCATATCCATCCTCTTCCTGCATGCTACGTAGTCTGATTAACATAAGGCTTGGGCAACCCTCACATCTTGAGCTACGGGCTGAGCAAGACCTAGATGGAATTCTAAGATAGTATTGGAACTTATCCTAGATCTGTCATATGGTCACATGAATTTGTCCACACTAGAGATGTCTAGTCCTAGACATGAGGGTGTTGTAATTGGGCTACCTGTGTTTGATCACATTCTAGTGATCCAGTTTTTGACGTGAAAGGGTGTGTTGAGATTCCACATCAATTAGAGATATGATTGAAGAAGTCTATATATTTGGGGGTCCAATATATTAAAACAACGATGATGGACATAGCAGAAATAATGTGCAATGGTAGCGACTCAAAACCAGTTGTAAACAATGAAGAACGAGTTGTGATTCTTGTGAAGATTCTAAAAGAGGATAAATTAGATGGAAATATGATTTGTCAATATAGGTGTGGCTAATCAAGTTCTTGTTAGATAGTGAATATGATTGTAAGAAAATGGACAAGAGTCAGCTCTTACTTTTTATGAAATAAGGTCCGATATGATCTTGTAAGTCTCTATGGAGTGGACATATCAGTGACTTAAGATGTTGTCTTGTGTTTGTCAAGAGTAGTAAGCAATGACTTGAAAAAGCCATTAATGTTTGGAAGATGGGTGCAGGTTTAGGAATATCAGGGTCTTGAGATTTTATCATGAAAAATTAGCAAACTAGTGCAAAGCATTAATGTTTGGAAGATAGGTACATGTTTAGGAGTTTCTTCATACGATGCAGACAATGACTCTATATGATGGTGATCATAAAACAAATAAAAAATTTAAGCATTTCCAGATACTTTAGGGGCAGTAGCAATCTTCAGTGCCCTTGAAGATGATATGGACAAGAAAGTACCACCAAGAATCTTGCATGTGTAAGAAGCTGAATAAGAGAAATTTACTATGCACAACTCTTATTGATACCTCCAAAATACTCGGTGCATTGCCTAATATTAAAATACAGTAAAAATGAAAGAAATAATTATTTTACATTAAGTCAAAAACTTGGAGAAAAAACTGAAGCATTGTGCCCTGCAATGCATAAAACTGAAGCATGGTGGAAAGTCAGTTATGGGGATGTAGTTATGAGGAAGTGGAGACCATGTCACGAGGATATTTTGTATGGGGAGTGAGGAAAGAAGTTAGTTTTTCATTGAGTGTTTTCAGCTTGTGAGCTGAACAGGGATCTTCCCTAAGGAGCACTGTTCAAGTTATATTTGTTTTCCTTGGTATTTTCCAAAGTATAATAACAAACTTATTTTCATATTTCTTCTCTGAATTTACAACAGGATGGTACAAATATTTAACAAATTAAAGATTTATACAATGGTTAATACAATTAAAATAAAAACATGGGTAGTGCTAACTTGTTAAGAAACCCAAAAGAAGAAATATTCTCTAAAATTTTGTGCATTCAATTCAATAAAAAGTTAAAGATTAAATGTAATACACACATTCCAATAAACTATTTCTATATTTGATTTAACTTGTGCCCTTAAGGCACAAGTTAGCATTTCCCTAAACATTATAATTAGTAAATTCATAATAATAGTATTATTTCTTCATCTCACTTGATGTATATAGTACCATAACTTCAATTCATATCATAATGTATATGGGCATGAAAACTTACATGTCCTGTTCACGCTCATTGGCCAGGGCAGTCTTTGCAATACACAGGAATGCAGCATCAACATTGTAATCCTCTTTTGCAGATGTCTCAAAGTAGGGAATATTCCCTTTTGAAGCACACCAGTCCTTTGCTTTCTTCTCGGAAACCTGCACATAAGATAATTAGACATGTATGGATATAAAATAAGGAAGCTTAAAAGTGAGGTAATATCTGCTTACCACTCGACTATTCCCGCCATCAATATCAATCTTGTTTCCAAGCAATATAAATGGAAATGCCCTTGTATCAGGAGGATTTGCCTGTGTCACAAGAAGAACATAAATCTTAATCCAAAAGCTTATCTAGCAAAGTCTAATATTGGTACGTTTTATATACAAGTGAGACAAGTCCGGTAAGTTGGAAGGCTAATCAATATATGTATTGTACGTATTATAAGTGCACACACTAGAAAACAATCTGATCAGGAAGAGATAGAGAATTATCACAAGGTTATAAAAAGATGAAAGAATGGAAGTCAAATATAAGGATACAAACCAGTATTTTTTTTTAGAAACAAACAGGGATAAACCCCAATTTAAAAGATAGAACAATGCCGATGTTTGAGGGTCTACATCTGCCCATACTCAAATGGCCCAAAACTTCATAGGTTGATTAGATACTAACATAGACCTGTTACTATATAATAACAATCCTAAAAGAAGCATGTATTTATTTTCATTTGCTGATGCCAAGATTCTGACTTTTTGTAAGCCAGAATACCAGCTACATTCATTGTAATGTCTATTTGCATAATTGTCAAATTAAGCGTGGTAAAGTACCTTTTTCTCGTAACTATAAAATATCAAGATAAAATTAATAGCAGGACGAAACATGCAAACTATCACCTAAACCACAAAATGCAACAAAAGTGTTGTTTATAAGGAAGACAAGAATAACCAACCTGTTTGAGAAATTCCTCGTGCCAGTTGTCAAGTGAATCAAACGACCTCATGACGTTCACATCATACGCAAGAACACAGCAATCCGCCCCTCTGTAAAACGCAACTCCAAGACTTTGGAATCTCTCTTGTCCAGCAGTGTCCCATATCTACCAACCATATCATGCAAACCCACTCAAATAAACAAAATTTCCACAACATTCCAAGAACAGAAAAAACAAAAGCATACAGAAATAGCATTGAAATAAAAAACCCACTTGTAGAGTGACGAGTCTGTCGTCAATTTGAAGTTCTTTAGTGACAAAATCGGCACCAATTGTTGCCTTATATTGCTGACTAAACTTGTTGTGCACATATCTAATTTAGTTAAGGGTCCACAAAAGGCTAAATCCCAATAAGGAAATAATAACTATAAAATTTGAACTCAAAGACAACCTTAAACAAAGTCAAATCAGGTGGTTGAACCCAAAAAAAAGTCAAAACTTTCTACATAAGTTACGATAATAAAAACAGCATAAGTTGATTAAGGTAGATCCAAACTAACTAATTATCACTTAAACATTAATTAACAACAATTAGTAACTAAAACAAAAAATAAAAAATTACCAGTTGAGTTAAAAATAAAAACTTTATGAGATGGGTATGAAAGAAATAGCGAATTGATGAAAACCCATGAATGATTAAGCATGAAATTACGAGGAACGAGGATACTGATTCATCAAGGAGGTTTTTCCAACCCTGGCAATGAAAATGAAGGAAAAAGGGTGAACTCGAATTATTACGATTTGAATGGAAAAAACGGTATTGCAGAGAAAGGAGGGAAAAAGGAACACGTACCCGCTATCGCCGAGAACAATGACCTTGAGCAAGGTTCGTCTGCGCAATGACATAGCTGGTTACGGTGGGGATGCGTGAAATTGAGCTTAATTGGTTGATGAATTGTTTAGCGTTGAGGTTTCGTTCTGCTTTTGGCTTTTGATCGATGATTCTGTCAACTTCGAACTCAAAAGGGGAAAAGGAAAAAGGTCGCAATTATTATTCCTTCAATCGTTTTCATTCATAAGATATAAATTAATATTAATAATAATTGTTTCTTCAACTACCTATGTGTAATGGATTACCGACATAAACAAAGGGATAATATCATAACAGTAATATAGAGATCAAAGTGATTTATAGGCTAAAAAAGGAAAGATAACGGTGAGTTAGTTCCTCCAACCGATCAAAAGAACTACACATATTGGTTTGAGTTGGATTTTTACATTGTTTTTCTCGAAATGAATTCGTTTGTTATTAATTAATTGCTTAAATTTAAAAAATTCTTATATACTTTTTATTTTAAAATGAGAATAGTTATAATATATTATCTATATTATTGAAGTGATGTCCGCCACTATATAATTGCTTAAAATAGATGTCTTATTAATAATAAAAAAAAAGTTTTGTCATTCATTAGAGTTCTCTACTCGACTCAAAGGTTTCATATTTATAGTTGGGCGTGGAGGATGTATGGTAAAAAAAACTTGGTAAAGGAGTTGTTTTAAATGTAATACTGATTGTTATTTCGCCTTTATTTAAGAGGATTTTGTCATGTTAAGGACTCCTATTAGAAGAAGAAAAAATGGATACTTAATTATCATCACTTATATAAGGACTCTCTCTTTCCCTTCAATCACTAACAAGTTTCACGGTTAAAATATGAAAGAAATATATAAAAGTTGGTCTCATTATCTCAAATTCAAATGACCTTTGCTCTTTTGAATTTCTTTTTATTTATTTTTTAAATGCACACATTTTTTTTTATCTTAGATGATGTGGTAATTCACTGAAATTAAACTCATACACAACTGTAAGGTCCCGGATTCGAACCCGGGTCACGACGTCCGACCTTGCAATTTCGGCATTTGTCAATTGAGCTAATGCACACTTAAAGTACATATTAACGAAACTTTTTAAACATTCTTTTTATTTAATATTATTAGAGAGTCATTGAGTCATTAATAGATTATTTTCATTAAGAAATCATAAACATGTGATGTGTATACATTAGACTCATTTAAGAACTTTTAAATTACTACGATTTAGGATGCTTTTGTTTGCTACCTTTTACCATTTCTTCCCACACAAACAAAGCTACAGCTAGAGGTGGACATCGGACGGGTTCGGGTCCAAAAGCTCGACCCAACCTAACCCACAGTTTGTGTATATAGATCCATTTAAGCTATATTTTCTTCTTCGGTTTGTACGGGTTTGGGCCTTTCGGGTTACGAGTCTTTCGGGTGGGTTTCACACGGGTTGAGAAGATTCAGAATAGAAATCTGAAAAAAACCGTGTCCTAACCTCAGATCTATATCATTCATTAAAACATCAACCAACAAAAACATCAAGAAGAAAATAAAAACAGAGATTTGAGAAGTAAAGGAAGATGTTGAAGAGAAAAGAGGAGGGAGGTGGTCAAGAGAAAAATAAGGGAGACTGATAGAGCATGTTGTTAATTTTTGAAGAAGAGTGATACTGATGGAGCATGGCGGTGAAGAAGCAACGAGAGAGATGATGTTTTGTTGCTACGTTTCAATGAAAAATATAAAAGGAAATAACTACAAAGTAAAATACTAGTAGTAAAATAAAAATAAGGCTTAAATGCACTTTTCACCCCTATGTTTCAAAAAATTGCGATTTTAGCCCCCTTAAAAAATGAATTATAAGACCCCTAACTTTTACCCCTCTTTTGAAAGTCTGATTTTGACAAAGTCAACGCATATGTGGTAGCTGACTCAGTTGAGTCAGATGCCACGTGTGTATTTATTTAATTAAAAATTCAAAACAAATTCACCTCATCATTTATTGAAATTATGCAATGTTTTAAAAAAATTAAACAATATTAAACTAAAAAAAACACAAAAAAAGTCTTTGTCTTCTTCCTCCCCATCTCTTCACCGACTTCTTCTTCACCATCCAACATTCAACCTTGAAAATCCTCTTTCTCCATCAATACCAACAATCACAAACGTCTTTAAACATGAAAACCATAACCCAAACACTAGTTAACCATTCTCCCAACACAGGAAACAACATAGAAAACAACACAGATAACAAAATGGATTGAGAAAGGCGAAGAAGAAATTACAAGAGAAACAACAAAAAAGAAATTACAAAAAGCAGGAAAAATATTACAAGAAAGAAAGGGTGTTCTCTGTCAGCGAATGGGTGGAAGATGGATCAAAACTCTATCTTCCCTTTTACATAACAACCACTGTCACATACCAAGAACGCGTTCTTCTTCTGCTTTGCTATCCACACCGCACTTTCTCTTGAATTGTTTCTTCAATGTCGCCGCAATCCCTTTTGACCCTGATCCACTTCGTATTAAACCGAAAGATGATTCACATGTCAAAATCCCCATCAAAGCCTTCTTCCTCTCCAACAGATTTAAAACTTCTTCAAGTTTCCTGAATTTTTATGTTCTCTTTTATTGTCTTGTTCATTTCTCAAATGTGTTGTTCTTAGAATCTTGTTTCTATGTTGTTGTTACTTGTTGTCAATTTTGTTACTGTTATGGATCGATTCGGTTAAGAGGGTGTGGTGGTACTTGGTCTGGATTGTAACACCCCGTTTTTCCAACAATGTAAATAATACAAATGATCAGAGTATTCAACGTAAAACGAAATGTCACACTACTTTTAAAACATAAATAGAGTAAAGTTACTATTTATCAAAACAACCCTGTCAAAAATTCATTTATATCGCAGTGGGAAATTATTTCAAAATCAACAACTTTGTTCAACAATCTTTGCCACTACGGCCTCAACATAAATAACTTAAAGGAAAATCTTAATCTAGAAAAGGTTCAACAACATAGTTCATAAAACACTACGTAACAATGGAAAGTAAAGCAAGAATCCTCATCCCGTTACGTATCAGAGCGACCCTAAGACGACACGCGAGAGAGTCAACTCACATCAACAGCTAAGCCTGGTTATCTGCACGTTTCCAACATAGGAGCAACATTCAAACAGAAGGGGTGAGATTTCACATTCAATAATAATAAGCATATAATTCATCAACGGAACTTAACAACCTAAACAACAATAATTAACAACAATAATAGTTCATATATACTTATCATCAATAATAATTCACATAGGTATCATTTATCTTTACTTAGTATTTACAATCAACGACAACAACTCAGCAACGACGACAATGCAACGACACAACAACAACTTGACTATGCAATATGCATGTGGTATCAATCAACGTGTTAGAGCATAAGCTCTCAATTCAACGTGTCGAGCAATGGCTCTTAAAGCAATGTGTGGAGCATAAACTCCTAATTCAACGTGTGGAGCATCAACTCCTAAAAGAGCATAGGCTCTCAAATCAACGTGTTTGAATGATTAACATTCACAGGGCGTCAAGCCCCCAACTTTATATGAGTATGCATGGACTCAACAACTTAATC
>Ga0315914_1002500_pt1 | contig 28118 bp, 14 predicted proteins | sample MpolenodulesMG_FD_203920 | JGI IMG/M metagenome (GOLD analysis project Ga0315914, IMG submission 203920) | Medicago polymorpha root nodule microbial communities from Los Angeles, California, United States - elongated nodules | ecosystem: Host-associated > Plants > Roots > Nodule | place: USA...
AATTTTCTCTGAGAATCTCGATAACATGTAATAGCATTTCACTTCAGAACCGTTCTTGACAAAAAAGAAGAAATAAAATTCAGCACAACATGAAAGCGTGAGTTAAGTCACGCTAGGTTATAACCTGCGTGAGTTAACTCACGCGGCGTGACTTAAGTTACGCATGGGTATTTTCGTCATGCCTGCAGGGCGCGAGTGAAAAGTGCAGGGGAAAGAGCAGAAATCATATCATTAACCTCCTCCATAAAGTAGCTACAAGTAAACCAGCTTGGTCAATCAATTTGATTGTGATGTTAAAATTAAATCTGATACTTCATCGTAGAATTTTAAAAAACAAAAGTCAGACATAAATGACCAGTTAAAGGGGGACATAAAACCAAACTTTTTTTTGAAAGAAAAACCAAATATAAACATGATTCAACTTAAAAGAACATAATTTTGCCTTAATTATATTTGTGTAATAGGTTGGAGTTCAACAGTCAGACATTCCACTTCTCTACATTTAAAATGTAAACTTCAGCCACTAAGTTACTTGGCAAAAAAAAAACAAGCATTTTCAAACAAACTCGGGATGTAAACTAGGACAAAGCAGACGACGAAAATCAACATGAAAATCTATCTCTTACTTATCATTTTAGTCCAAATTCTTTTAAATTAAATTTCGTTTTTGAATATTTTATTTCACTTTACTGGTTAATATCATAATAGTAGAATCTAACTGTGATCCGTAACCATATAGCTTTGCTGATTGTAAATGATCGAACAATGATAAGAAACAAAACGAGGGTATAAAAAAAAGAGAAAGGAGAACGAGACATATAGAAGAGTTATACATTAGAGTCAATTCTGTGTGGCAGCCCAAATTAGGCTTAAGTACAGTTGCTGAATTAATTTATAAGGGCTAATAACAAAAATAATAAAAGCTAGCTAAATGAATCCAAAATTACTCCTCGATAAATTCTATTTAGAGATTCCCTCATGACAGTATCAGCTGAAGATATGTACTTTCCTGTGATCATAACCAAAACGTGAGTGTTCCGATCACCATCACGAACCATTGCCCGCTTGGCTAGCTATTATACATATCTGCAGCAAAGAACAAATTTGTCAATACAGTTCCGCAGAAACACATGACATGTAAGTTGAGTGAGGTTCAATCATTCAACCACGATAAATCCTAACAACAATGAAAGAATAATTCATAACGGCTATGTTTTACTACTTTGATAGATATATTGATGAGACATAACAACTATGTTTACTTCAAATCAAAAGAGAGGAAACATTACTGCACTAAAGCAACAACACAGTTGTCAAAAGCTGAAAAACTACATCTTTTTCTAAACGGAATTACTTGCAACCGAAAAAGCATAAATCCTTTGAGCAAGAATGTATTCATAGAGCTATTGTATCAAGCGCATAGCAATCAGACAAGTCAATAAGGACTGTAACAAAGATATTTCTAAATGCCTAAACATGGAAGGTTGGAATTGTATTTCAATTGGGACGAGTTACCTCCATGTTTATCATTATATACATAATGACACTTCTGTTTTGTGATACTGGACTAACAAGTCATGGCCAACACAACAGACTTGGGTGAGTAGACTAAAGTAACTGTTCAAACAATGATGCAACAAGGCACCCATACCATCAAAACCAGGTATCACTCAATAACTACTATCCTTTCCAAAACACATATGGTAAAGCACTAAGAAATAAACATTAAAACATATGGTAAAGCTCCATAAAACCCAAAGAAAGAAACCAAACATGCCGCAGTGACATTCACGAAAACCTGTGTTTTAATTTAGGAGACTGAAGAGCTCGAAGATGGAAGATTTAACCTAACTATAAATGTATTATAAATAAGTAAAATGGAACTGTCAGGAGGATCCCATGATCAAGACAAGTGACATGAACACAATCCAACTGAAACGGGTGAAAGACACCAATATACCATAACTACCATCAAATTTCCATTCAAACACTTCATCTTTTCCACAGAAAACCGTCCACAAGGATCCAGGCCATCACTATTTCAGCAAAAGCCAATGTCATCTCTCTGATGTTAAATCAGTCCGTATCAGCTACTTGTCAAAACTGTTTCCAACCTTTTCCAGCCCTCTAACTACTTATCCATAATCAAGAGGAAAAACCAAATGGCAACAGAAAACAAGACCCAACTACAGTTTCTTTCGCTTGGATACGTCACTCCTACATTTGCATTGCACCTCGATACCAACTACGGCTGGCTAGGTGGTAATTGAATACACTAATCCAAACAATCCCACTAAATTATGTTTATTGAACTGGGCATATAGGGTAAGTTTTAATTAGAGGATAGTAAATCAACTAATTTTTTTATTACATATCCAAGTATCAGGGATCAACCTTCAGCTTTTTATCAAAATGTCAGCGTGGAAGAAAGACTAAGGCATCAGGACAGTACTTATGGTGGTGTGTGGCACCTTTACCTACCCAGCACAGTTGATAGATACAGCATCGTACCAGACTTTACCATTGGCACAGCCTTGGCCAATCTATGGGTTGAGGATCATGTGCCCAAAAAATTAATAACTACAGAGTTCACACACACAGACAGAGAGAACAACCAGGCCTGAACTTGGAATGAAACCCCTTGAAGCTCATTGGCTAGCTGTTAAGCCTGCATAAAGGTATCTAAAAGGTACCATCTCTTTGGGCCTAAATCTAAAGCCACTACCTTCATGTCAGTGTCCCTTGGTGCATATGTGCATATTGTGAAGTTGATTGGGGTTCAGACCATGATGACAGGCGGTCTACCTTTGGGTTCTTTCTTCCACCAGGCTGAGTTTGTGGGTGAGTAGTATAACTACTAAAAACTGCTAAGCTAATTAAATATCGGCTTATGTTAGTTGCAACTGACTAACAAATTGTAGTTAGTCAGAGCTAGGCAAGTTTGCTTGTAGCGAGTTTCTGGCTGTCCACCTGCTTGTCGGTGATTGCTCTTCTTCGAGCATCGTTTGCTCATTGGATGTTGTTTTCAGAACATTTTTTCATCCTTGTCTGTGAATTGTGAACTGCCATCTGACCTATTCTCTCAAGGAACATTTTTACTTATCATAATCACTACTAAAAATGAAATAAATGTTAGGATTAAGATAACTATTAAATAATTATCTACATTCTTACTTGGATATGGACTTTTGGACTCGTTTTATTTTATATCATTTGAAGGATGTGAGCTCTGCCTTTGAAAATATTTCAGTGTGTCAATCACCAACCAAGGTGAAAGAACTTCTGACCTATTTGAACTATTTACATGTATGCCACTAAACATGTTAGCTAGATATATTTTGTTTCTCTTAGTTCATCTACATTACTAACATGCTTAGTAGACATGAATATGTATGTTTGACACAAGGTAGAAATCTTTGACTTTGTTACTATTAAATTAATGATCAGATTGTTTATCCCTTGTATTTATAGTAACGCGCCATTATATCCATACACAAAACGAAAGAACAACAAGGTCACTTCATAATGTAAGATAGCTTATTCAAAATCAAGTCAGTCTACACCGGCATAAAAACAATAACACTCAACACAACAAATAAAGAAGTGATGCCACAGAAACAAGCTGCTGTTGAAGAAAATACACCATGAAAATACATGTATGATACCAAATACATACAAAACTGCCATCACACGACAAACCAACAAAACCCCATTAAAGCTTCAGAATGAATTCAATTTACAGAAAAATTAAGGATTCAATACAACACTGTTTTAGTTTACTATTTTAAAGATCTTGCTAAGAATGCTTGTCAAGGAATCAAGATATAGAAAAGAAAACAGTGTAAATCACGACAATCAAGAAGCTACACTTTCCATTAAAAAAATCAATTTTTGAGTCATAACCCATTGTACTAAAGAGTTGAGACATTACTTAGCATTTACCTAATTGCAAAATGGTTATAGAACAAAAAATTTACGCACAAAACAAAGTTGAAAATTAAAATAGTTTAATTCTGGAGAAACTTGTATAATGCACAAGTACATAACACCATCTAAAAGTCAAAAAAACACATAATTCCAGCCAAATCCCATCAAGGTCAATCGAGAACAACCAGCAAGCCAAATTGGGTTTGCATCTGGCATAACAACCGCCCCGAGTTTACTGCCAAATATGATATTGCTGCATGTACCAACCACAAAACATAAAGAACAAAAGGTTGTTGTATTGGAACTTTTTTTTTTTGCTGTTCAGCTTATGCTGTTTCTTATAATGCATCAAAAAACACCCTTAAAGTCTTAAACGACTAGATAGACATTTTTCGTAGAAAAACAATTCTTAAGTGTAATGTCTCATCATAAAATATGAAGAACTCTCTAAACCATAGCACTAGAATACCACTTGCTAGTATATTTTAAATCCAGAACCACATGAAACAACCAATCAAAAGCATTCATTCATTGCACTTATTGAATACAAAATCAACACACAAAAAAAACCACATTTAAAAATAAACTTATCGAAGCATACCCTTGAGACCCACTGTCCTCAGGTCCAAAAGCCCTAATCATGCATAACACCATTCATTCATTGAAAAACAAAAAAAAAAACTTAACAGTGTGGTCTATGTTATAAAATTATCAAATCACAAGCTAAAAGGGGAAACAAAAACAATTAAAAAGCTTAAATAACTTTACTTTATATCTCACCATTAGACCCAGATGGTTTCCCACGCTTAATTCTCTCCAGCTGAACTTGTGTATCCATAAACATCTGCATCCTCTGCACTTCAAGATCTTTAGCAAACTGCATCCTTTGTTTCTCCAAATCCACCACCTGCCTCAGTTTCTGTTCTTCCACTCTCTCATACATTTCACCAAAACTCTCTATCGCCTTCGCCAACCTCTTCATCCCTTCTCTCCCTTTATCCCCTTCATCCACTTCACTCCCCCTCCCTTCCTCTTCCTCTACTTCCACCTCTTCCTCCTCAACTTCCTCCACCTCATCATCCTCATCATCATCCTCATCAGCTTCCGCAGCAGCAGCGGCTGCAGCTACCGCAGAATAATTCCTCCTAAAATACCCATCATCCATCACCGTAGCCGTAGCCGCAGCCACTGCAGAATAATTCCTCTTCTGCGGTAAAGGCACCGCGGTGGAATGTACCGCAATTGCAGGTGATGAATAACCACCAGAATTAGCAAATTTCCGATGAGGAATCAACGGAAGAGCCACCGGAGGCGACGGTGTCACCGCCAACGGTGAAGAAATTGATAACTTCTTAGCACTGAAATTAGGTCCAATCAAAACATCTAACCGTTCAAAAAAAGGCCAATTAGAATTAAAAACACCATTAGATTCCGTAACCCTAGCTTTCTCAACCTTATACTTTTTCTTAATCGTATCGATTCGATTCTTACACTGAACATCGGTGCGATGAGTTTTCTTGGTATGACCATGAAGAGCGTTAACAGCATCAGCAACATCTTGCCAATCTTTCTGACGAAGATTACCACGGTTGAGTTCAAGATACCGACGACCCCATGCATCGACGAGAGTGGAGGAAGCTTCTTCTGACCAACAATCCTCGCGAACGGGGACGGTGCGTGACGGTGGTGTGAGAGAATCGTGGCGAAAATCCGGCATCGGAGAAATTAGGGTTAGGGTTAGAAAAGAGAGAGAATGAAGAGAAATTAGGGTTGAGAGAGAAAGAGAAAAAGATATAGAAAAGGTTAAACGGCGTGTGATTACACGGTACGGTCGCCGGTGTATTGGGGGAACTGGCTCGCGTCATCGGATCACTGACCGCGGAAGCCCAAACTTTAAAAAAAAATAAAAAAGATAAATTAAAAACTAAAAGTAAAATTAGATTATACTTCTATCTTCTATATTTTTAATCTTTAATTAAACTAGGGTAGACTCTTCTCTTCTCTCCACTTTAATTTTATTTTGTTATATCCACTTTGATCACTCTATTCTTTTAAGATGTATGAAATGATAAAGTTATTATAAGTTAAATCTTCATTATAGCGTTTGCCTAAATTCTTTGGTATTTTTTATTATTGGTGTATATTTAAGATTACATAAATTATAAAGGATTTTGCTAGAAGACACATTTATGAAGGTGTCTTTTATCAAGTTATAACTAAAAAGTTGATAATCATACCTTGAGGTGTGGATTGCTAAAAGACATCTTTATGGGTGTCTTCTAGCAAAACCCAATTATAAACGCTAGTATACATTTAAGTTTTTTCATAAATAAGTTGGTATAAATTAATGGGGTTATGTTTTTATGCGGGCAAAGACCGTGTGCAACTATGTAACGAATGATTGATAATTGTTGGATTGAGATCGGACGATTCAGATTTTAAATCAAAATTTTGTATTAAATAAAAATTATAAACTATTTTAAGATCTCAGTCGTCTGATCTTAATCGAATGATATTTAGATGTTCATTGCATTTAATCCATTTCCAAGTTAATGAGAGTGATTTGGGAATATTGCAAGAATTTGGTATTTGATGAGCAGAAATGTAACAAATATTCAATTGTTGATATGGTGAAATTTTTTGTCTAATCGTGGATTTAAGCAAAAGTTCAAGGATTTTCTTTTTACTATTATCATTATAGCTTTTAACCTCGTTAATATTTATGTTTTATCAATCGTAAAATTTGTTTTTGATGTAGGCATCTTGTTTAGTGTTTTTGATGTGTTGTTGTCCTATTGTGAAGTGAATCCTATTTGGTTGCATAAGATTTGGTTGTTGTTGTTACCGTATTCTAAATTTTTTGCTTAGGTATGTTTGTAGTAGGGGTGTACAAGGGACGGGTCAGGTCGGTTATATGTGACTCGAACCCAGTCCTTACAATTGATCAGGTCAATTTTTAGACCTAAACCTGTCCAAGAACCAGATCAAACCTGATGAGGCTCGGGTCTAACAAGGACAGAAAAATACGAAGACAAGACCAAGTTTGTCCCACAACAATTCGTCAATACATACACTTATTTTTAAAAAGAATTAATCAACAATATTTTTTGAATCATAAGAAACAAAAACATAGTCAAAAGTAGCAGTCTTGCAAACTAATCAGAAAAAATAACACAATCTTTCAAATTAATTAGCATTTTGTATTCTATATGACCAAAATAAACAATGTATAAATTTAAGAGTACAATCGTCACTAAAAAGATGTTTTACAGTGGTGCGAGGCAGAGTTGGAGAAACGACGACATGAGACTCACTCAGAGGAGGCGAGGAGTTGCAGCGTGTGAAGTGAACCCTAAGTTGAGGATCAAAATAAAAAGCGAATACGTGGAAGTGAAAGAGTCGGGTGTGAGAGACAGAAGATTATGAGAAAGTATGTAAAATAATATTTAAAAAAATACTCTTTGTTCTCAAACTAAATAAGGACAGGACATGTAACCCAAGTGTTAACCCGAACTCAGCCCCTGTTTCAGATATGTCCATGTCTTGTCGCATATTTTTTGTCCAACTTTTTATTTCTATAAGGTCAGATCTGTCCCATTGCATTTGGGCCGAGACGGGTTGTAAGAAAGTATTGGGTTTTATACACCCCCTGCTTTATAGCATATCTTGCGATTTTTTTTTGTGGTGGTCAAAGTTTGAACCACGGACCTTGCATATATTATGCATTGTCCCTACAAACTGATCTAAGCTCACGATGACATATCTTGCGACGTGAATAACTTTTTATTAACATAACTTTTCATTTGGATTTTTCAAATAAAATAGTATAAATTAAAAATATATTCAAAATAAACTTTAAAAATAAATTTCAATAGTAATAATATGTAGTTATATAAAGGAATTTGGTCTTACCAATATATTTAAAATTAATTTAAATATATAGTTTATGACACTATTATATATAATATATAGAAATTTAATATTAGGTATTATGTATTAAGTGCTCATAGGAAATATGAGTTTGATAATTTGATCAAATTGAGATAAAAAGTAAGTAAAATTTATCAAAATATTTTTAGTTACAGATAAAACCTGTGTACTAATTATCAATAATTTTTTTAAAAATTTAATCTTAAAAATTAATTTTACTTTTTTTTTAAATTTAATATTAAAAATTACTTTTGCTTTTGGTGTTCAAGTGTTAATATTTTTTATAAAGATAGGATAAAATATACAATTTAATTATTCAATCATTGATATATTTTTTTCAATGTTAGATAAAATAATCCTATGTGTTATTGTCAAATCACTAATTGTTTGTCTTCTATAATTTTGTTTGTAATTCATTTCATTCATCATACTTATGTTAAATATTATTTGTTACAACTACTTTGATTTGATATCTATCAGGGAAATTCATTTTCTCTAATTCTTCATGAATTAAAGATGACTTTTGATGTCGTGCATGTCATATGAGAACCAATATTATATATGTTATACAAAGCAAAATTAAATTCTATAATTGGTTTTTTTTAGAGAGTTCTATTATTTGTTATATTTATGTATTATCTATCTATTATTTAAAAAAAATGTATCATCTATTTATTACTAATGTTTTTGTACACCTGTTTTTTATGTTTCTTGGTTTGTAATATTTATGTTATCATTATTGTCTAAATCTTAGTTTATTTATTCATGTTGTGTATATTTAAATTTAATTTTACTTAAGAATTAAATTGTGAATGGATTTTTTTTTAGAGAAATGTACTCTAAATTATATATGTATATAATTTATTTTAATTTTTTTCCAAACAAAAATTATTTTTAATGTTTCAATTCCTTGCATATCCTCATGCTAATGTTTTAAATTTTAAAAGTTTAATATAAATTTAAGTTTAGTCTTATCCATCCAGTTCTTAGAAGAAATAGGTTATAGTAATCTTAAAATCAAGGGAGGTGAATATACCTATAAAAAAAAATAAGCTAGAGATTTTTTTTTGTTACATAAGCTAGAGATTTAAACCCATAGAATTGTTCTTGCGAGCTTAACTCAGTTGGTATGAACAATACATAAAATATGTAAGGTCGTCTCGTATCCCTGATTTGCACTAGTCAAATATTAGATTTACACCCAAAAAAACCGGACACTAATTATAAAAAATTTACTTTTGAATTATTTTTACGTTTACTTTAGAAACCAAGTGTTGTGAAATTTAAATTAATTAAGGATCAAAAACAAAACTTATTCCATCATTAAGTTTATTTATGTTTTACAAAAAAAGAAATTTTTTTAGAGACAGTTTTAAATATTATTTAATACAATTGTGTGTTTTTCTTATAACTTTTAGTTTAATTCATTATTTATACCTATTGTAAGGATCACTCTTTACAACTAACTTGATTTGATATTTATCATGCTGATTATATTTTATATCTTAATAGTTTATATAAATTTAAGATTTGGTATTTTATATTTTAAAAATTGACTCGGACCGACCGGTCTAAGCAGTCGGTCCATGAACATATGCTTTAACCGGTTCGAGTCATTAAATTCAACCCAACGATAACCTAATGACTCATTTGATTTATTTTTCATATAAACAAGTAGATTGTTGGTTCCTCACCTAGTCAAACTTGTTCATTGAGAAAAGAAAAGTAAGATGAATTTTGGGGACGAGAAGAAAGACATGATTAAAACTACACAAAATAAAAGGAGTAAGAGAATTATATGAAAGAACGTGCATTCTAACAAAAATGGAAAGACGTGTTGTTTGTTCATATAATCTATAGTCTAGTAGAACACAAAAGTGGAGCACAACCTCATCTATACAGACAGAGATGAAGATGACACTACTAGAAAATAGTGTCCGACGAAAAATCTACGGCTGCAAATCATGGTAGGCCTGTGTCGGGGAGAATAACATAACTCAGATCCATCCTAATAATCCTATGAATTCATGTTAGCAGTATTTTAAGATTTGTCTATAATCAACATAAATGGGATTATAGGTTTGGTTTTCAATTTTTTTTTTTTTTTGTAATTGGATTTATTTACATTTAGTATTTTGTTTTTTCATGTAAGAAAATCAAGAAAACGTTTGTCCGTGGATCATTGTAAATACTGCTTATACGTAAAAGGATATATATATATATACATCCCTTCTATGAAAATCTTGATAAAAGAATATGATTTACGTATTAATCGAACATTTCTTCTTTGTAAGATTTGCAAAATATTTTTTGTAATTCTAATCTTTTAGCATTATAAGTAGTTTAGTTCGAATTCAAATTGATCTCCGAATTTAGAATCCTTTTTTTTCTTCTTATGTCATTGTGTCAATTGATCTTATAGATTATTTTGGTGTACAGTTTTAACCTACTTGAGTTGATCTCGTGGTGTTGACTTAAGATCTTGGAGTGCTCCCCACTCAAGGTCTCACGTTTAAAAAACACCCTATTTATTGTGAAGTCTCCAATGATAGTTATAGTGAAATGTAATAATTCTTGTATTGTTGTTGTTATTATTCTTATTAATTTTTTTAATTAAAAAACATCCTATTTTAATAACCGAGACACAAGATAGGGTTTTAAAATCATTAAAAGTGCATACAAGACCCGCACCCCACTCCACACACTCCCCCATTTTTCTTAGCGAGAAACCATCTCCAAGCGTTTGCTTTAATTGCATCTACAATCACCCCATTACGAGCCTCCCCGATCTTCCAAATTGTAGCCTGCCAAATTAGCATGAGGTCTTTCTGATGTTTTTTGTTTCAATAAGATGAAGAAAAATGATAAGGAAGTGTGGCAACATTTCTGGGTAAAATAACTCCCGTGTTAACCCACTTAAAAATAAAATATCACACCTTTCAGGTGAATCTACGTTTATAGAATAAGTGATTCTCCACCTCAAGATATATGGGACACCAAACACAATCCGAGCTCACCCCTTCCAACAAAACTCCCCTTCTTTTCAAGTTGCCAGGGGTAGGAAGTCTTCGAAAATTAACATTGTGCCATTCAATTCTTCATAATTTCAACCCACTTGAGTTGATCCGGTGGTATTGGTTTAAGATCTGGGAGGATAATCTTCCTCAAAGTTTCAGATTCGATGTTCCCTAATACTAGTTTAGATGGGTTAATTTAACTTCTTAGTAGAAAAAAAATCTTCATAATTCTTCATCTTTCAGAATTTATGCTTAATAAGTTAGGTCTCTATTAGCTAAACCTCTTCAATGAAAATTTGGTATGAAAAAATTTATTCGTAGAGAAAAATGATGGAGTCAGCTTCAATAAATTATCTACCAATCCTATATAGACAGATAGCAACTCTCTATATATCTATACAGAGTGGCAGTATGGTACTACTTAATTGGCTTCTTCGTTTTTTTATCCAACCAAATTATCATCAACAATGGGTTAGTTAGCTTTTCAAATCAACAAGTCATGGCAATTTATTTGTTTTCAATGTCACTGCACTAAACATAGCATGATGACACACAATCTTAAAGAATTTTTGTTAGCAATAAACACAGTTTGAAATTGTAGTTTCAACAATAAAGATCTATAAAGCCCGGATACGTGGTACGGATACGGGTACGATACGATACAGGTATATAGATACGCGAAATTTTTAAAATTAGGATACGATACAGTTAAGATACATTAATATAATATTTATACTAAAATTTATATGCATGTAAAATACTTAAAAAAACATTGATTACTCTTCAATACTATATAATCATAAAAGTCACAATTTACAAAAATCAAAATAAAAAATGTAATGTTTTCGTATAAATTATATTCTATTTTCATAAGTTATCTCCTCTCTCTTGTTACTTTCATCCTTCAAAAACATAATTTTTAATTGGTTATCGAAAAACAATTATAGTAATTCATATCTTAAATTGAATCATATACATCTCCATTGAATTTTCACAACACAGTCTCATTTTTTTTACACTTCATTTTTTTTCCTCCAGGATACGTCTCTGTGAAGTATCTTATAAGTATCCGATACAATATATATTTTAAATTAAAATAATTAATTCCGATATCCCGTGGATACGTATCCGAGAGTATCTGTGGAGTATCGGTATCCGATACGGGAACGTCATCATTTTGGAGTATCATGTTTCATAAATAGACATTAAAAACCTTACTTGTTTCTCCATAAAAAAATGACATTAAAGACTTTAATATTGCAGTTAGATTGCTGTTGCATCTTTTATTTTTTTAATAAATATTCCAAGCTAAGAGAACATGGGAATGGTTTAATTCTGTTGCTGAAATTTGCATATAGAGATTGAGACAAGTAGGTTAATGAGTTCACCTGATGCCCTGATAACACTGACACAAAAATGAGATAATATGTGTTAAGTATATCACACTTCAATGATTCATTCATTGTTACATACATGAAGTAGTCTCAGTCTGCCAACTTTTTGGTTGGTCCTAGATGGTAGGGCTTCCAATTATTAATGTTTATATTATAAAATGGCATATATAGTCTTCCGTGAGTTTAACTTAGTTGGTATGGAGAATGTATGATATATGTAGGGATTGGAGTTCGAACTTCGAACACCCCATTTCTCCGTATTTAAAATATGTGAGCTCCAACCACTAGGTTATTTGACAAAAAAAGAAGCATATATAGTTTGGAGTTTGGACCACATGAAATCAGAATCAAGAAAAGAACTATAAGCTTCCCTCAAGGCTCAATCTCTGCCGTCCAACCAATCATCTAAATAGGTCAAACTAATGTGTAATCAATCATCTTTACAGGATGCCATGGCCACTAGCTATATGAACTTTGATAACTAATAATTAGAACAAATTGCTTAAAAGCATATCCCACTAATAATTTAGAGCAAAGTGCAAACTATAGCAAACCATCATTGCATATTAGAAATGTGGTGGAAAGCAAACACTTTGTTGTGGCTACTTTCAATTACTTCAATCCTCAAAATCATCTACTTTGGTCTTTTCATATTGTTTATCCTTTCATATTGTGGGGGAAAGTACACCTTTTGGCGTTACAATACACATTGGTGAATCTGTACTCCCTCATTTGGGGGACCCCAATGATTTTTTATTCTTTTTTCTTTTAAATAAAGTTATAACTATATGCTTTAAATATTTAATGGAAAAAATAATTTCTCCACTAAATAGAATGTTAAGGTGTAAAAAAGATTTAGATAAAAAAGTGAAAGTAATAGAAATGAACAATGCTGTTATAATTTTTTTTTTTATGTAAATCAGATATTCTCCACGCACAGTTGAGATTAATCACTTGAGCCAAAAATTAACGCGGATGTATTTCTAAGCCAAATTCAAATCAATAACAAACCGAAAGAGATTTGAATCATGTGATCTAATAATAATAATAATAATAATTCAGTAGTAAAGTCTAAACATATTATAGCAAAAATAAACATTTGGAATTTAATTGGATAAGAACTTATGATATGTATGGAATGTGATGGAAGCATTATGTCATGCTCTCTGCGTTAAAGAATGACAGACACCAATGAATATTGAACAGAACACACTATTTTTTCCCTCTATGTGTGAATGGGAATTAATAACAGTGAATGGATTACTCCAATGGTAGCAACAACATAACATGGATCATGTCTCAATCACATTCTATTATGATCCAATAAGCTTTATGAATGCACCACAACCAGACACAATAGTAATGGCATCCTTTTTTCTTTTCTCCTGTATTCCAATCATTTGATCTCTTCTCTCAATAGTTTTTATCTTTCCATGTGCACTTCAACTTTTAAGCTTCATTATCAATTAAAAACCAAAATAAATTTAAACCTTTACATATTTCTTGCCTTATTTGAACCAAAACCAAAACACTAGTGATGAACACACCCTCAAAATTATACAAAAGAACTTGAAAAAATAAAGAGAAAATAGCAATCAATCAATTACTTGCATATTTCGAATCACAGTGAGTTTGACAAAATCATGATTTAATTAAAGCTTTAAAATATATTTTATACCAAAATTACATTGATATACAGTAATTCAGACAAACTCACTGTCAATATAAAAATGCATAGTTGGACCGTTTCGACACATCAACCTCTTACAAGTACGTGATCTATAAGCTTAGTGTCAACTTTCAAGATGATTTCTTCCTTCTAGTTCAAGTCTTCAAATTAACAATATCAAAACCATATATAAACATTTTACCATAGCACTAAAATTTTAACCATATGTACACAAAATTGACAGAAACAAAGTTTATTTTCTTCTTTACTAAGAAAATAATAAGAAAAAGAGAAAGAAAACAAGTAATAAAAATGGATAATTGATACTTTGAAGATGAAACAACAAAGATATTGATAATGAAGAAAGAACAAAGAAACAAGGAAGAAGAACAACCGTTATAGATGATTTGTTGGTGACTCGGAAATACTCTCCAAATGAGGTCTCCACACAGCAACACGTCCTCTTCTTCTGTCTCTCTGACTACAAACCTTCTCAGACAGAATCTCAGTCAAGTACTGATCAGAAGACATAACCAACGTAGCACTGTTCTCGATGTTGTTGTTACTGTTACTGTTACCGTTACTTCTATAGTTGTTTGTTAATATTCTTTCGTTCTGTTCTTTTCTTTTCTTTCTTACTGACGAGTTTTTGCTATGACGGTGATTATTTTTATCCAGTGGTGGCGGCGAAGGGAGAGGCATGAGGAAGTAAATCTTACCACGTTGAAGATCAGCATCGGGAGGGACAACAACGATCTTAGGAACAACACCGCCATCTTGTGTTGAAGGTGAAGAAGGTTTCTTGAGAACATGTTTTGGGTATGTTTTCATGATTTCACTTGCTTTGATGCTGCCACTGATCTCTTCTACTCGACCGTTGCAGTGTACTATACGGATCACATCAAGTGCTCCACATGGTAGAATGCAAGATATGCAACATCTTATGCTGTTTCTCATAGTTTCTTCTTCTTCTTCTTCTTCTCCTTTTATCTCAACTAATCTCATAGAGAGAAGGATAAGAAGTGGGAGAGAGTGAAATGTGTGAATATATGGAGAGTTTGAAGAGAGTTGAAGAGAAGAGAGATTGATATTTGGAGAATGTGTTGTATTGTATTGTGTTGTGTGCCTTTTCGCTCTGTTTTGGTTAATGGAGTGGGAATCAGTCACATAAAAGAATTTGATTTCTACCAAAGTTATGCATTTTATTCTATCTTTATATCAAATCTTATTTTTACTTAAATAAAGTGGTTGGTCATAAATCGTTAATATCTAATTATGTAGATAATTATCAAGTTTCATCATTTGTTTTCAAAAGTAATGCATGTTTGTCGGCTATCCTAGAATCACTTGGTTGAAAATTTACTCTTCAACCTTCATGATTTAGATAAGATAGAAGAAGTAATGCATGTTTGGATTGACGGTGAGTTTACATGATAAAATAAATTTAGCAAAAGTTAGTATTGCATTTTCAACAAAATCACGACGATACTTTGATTTTACTAAATTAACCACCATTCAAAGATGCACTTGGAGATACAAGAAGAGAAAAACCTTACATTTTTTTAAAAATCTTTTTATTTTAATTGTTTGTCAAATTTTTTCCCCATAATTTTTTTAATAGAAGGTAATCTATATTTAAAACATTGTTGGATAAAAAAGCAGACACATTTTTTACTAAAATTTAAACTTTAATTCGTCAAATTGTGGAAGTGTATCAACTTTCATTAGTCAACTTTCATGAGACTCAACTCTATTGGTATTTTTTTGTCCACATTTGATTAATGGAGGGGAGGTATATTTTCTCCATGCTAGGTAGCTTTGGGATGAAATTCATGGTATGAATAATTAATAGCATAACACTCTGTATAGTTTAGGTTTTGATGCATTATTCAGGGTCCCTCACTCATCCCCTGACCACACATATACAAACTCTTTTCTTTTAGTGATTTCAATAGTATTTGCGTTAGGAATGGAAGGTTGGGTATACTCATAAGCGACACATGGTTATAGTAAGTGATGGGGACTTCTTAGCAAGCAAAAAACTTTGAACATTTTGATAGGGTTGTCACTGGGGTGTGCGTGTATCAATCAATAGTTGACACTTGTCGGCCAATAATAAATATTTTTACACTAAGTTTAGGTGAGGATGCTGGTGATGTAGGGTCAATGAGAGAGAGAGAGAATATATAAATGGAATTGGAGAGAGGGGGGATGGGAAGTGAGATGAAATGAGGAGGAGATCTTCTTTTGAGAGAGTGTTTGTGAATTGTGATCTTTCAATTCCCCCAAGCATGATCATGTGGGTTGTGGTTTTCATTGGAAAGTGAAGTTTGATGGATTTCACACTTTATATGTACCTAATGGATGGATTTTAGGTTAGTGAAGTGCTTTAATTTGACTACTAAAGCAAAGGTGTTTGTCTACTAGCCATACTAGCAAAGCCAACTCTACTTGATCACATGCTCTTTCCAAAACCCTTTTACAATATTCTTTCTTATCATAAATGAGACTTATCATTTTGGTCATGTTAATTTCTCAAAATGCCATAGAATCATGGTTTAAATTTAATTTTGCGGGTTTGATTCAATTTTAAATCATTTTCCAGTTTCAATTTAGAAAGTTTCAAATATGAACTTCCATACAATATATTCCATTCGATCTCATATATAAACAAATATTTTTTTCAAATTTATTGAATAAATAGTGTATCTAAACGATAGTATATATCAAATATATCAGTTATTTAATGAACATTAAGAGTATTCTATGCTTATATGAGATGGAGTACTTTTTTACTTTGTTTTCACATATATCTATTGCCTATTATTCTTGTATCCATTATTACCACATGAGAATAATTAATTAATTCCTCTTATGGGCAAACAAATTATTTTCGGTATGAATTTTGTGTACAACTTCAAAAATTAGGGTCCGTTTGTTTTAGATTTTAAAAAAATGGATTTTCCTTTGTATTTTTAAAAATGGATTTTTTTTTTTTTAAATTTACTCAAATAGTAAAAGTTATTTCAAACTCATTTGGTATAAGTTAAAAAAGAGATTTTGACATTCACTAACTTAAATATTCATTGTTCGAAATTTTATATTGTAAAAATCACATATTTTTTCAAAATGATTTTTATGAAAAGCTATTTGAAATAGTATTTTTTTTTAGAGATTTTTTCAAAATTTTAGCAAAAAAAAATTATAACTAAATGACGAAATACTTAGAATGACATTTTAAGATAAACTATTCAAACAGATTTTTCATTTGAAGCTTTCCTTGAAAATTTCTTTGTTAAAAACATTATAACAAAATCACATTACACTACCAAAATCTATTTTAAAAAAAGTTATAACAAACAGACCCTTAATCTCTTCAAAGTGACAATATAGATTTATTAAAGTATTGACATCTTTAAATAATGTTTTTCACATACACGGCTCAAGATCAAACATAGATCAAATAGTTAAAAAATTCAAATATCTACCACTTGTACTTTATTATATTGGTTTATAAGTGATTGAGGTAATTAATCTTCTAAGATGTGATTACTGGCGATTGATATGATTTGTATATATAATATCATGTTGACCTATGCGGTCCTCATAATAATTGAATATCCAACATGGAGATTTCAAAAATGACGACAGGCAGTTAAAAAGGTGTTTGGATGGGTTTAATTGCTGGTTAATTTGTAGATTGTCCCATCTCTAATGTGGCCCTCGCATTTAATAGGTACAGGTGTAGATGTTAGTGGGAACATGTGAAGTAAGGATGGGAATAGGAGGGACGAAATTGAGAGCTTTGATATTCTATATGCACCCGGCCCGGTACGAATAGAATATAGGATGCTTTGCTTAGTTAATTAACTTCAGATTGGGGTCATGAATTAATATACACACGTGTCCTTGACCATCATTCCTTCAAGGAGGAGAAAGTGAGCTTTTAACATTCTTTCTAAAATATATGCAAATTGGTTTTTGTTCGGTATAAAATATTTTGATCTACAAAACCGAGTTCATACTATACGCAGAAATAATCAAGTGAATATAAACAAAAGAAATCAAATACATTTGTGTTTTATTATACGAACACAAATGTAGGGCATGATTTGCCCTAATTCAAGTATTTCTCATTTTCCTAATTCATCTACTATATTATACTATATTATGTTTATATTAACTTTGATATTATAGTGTTTTTTGTGGGTACCTCCCACTCCAGTCCAACACTGCCACTGTAGAGATATGCACCACCACAAGAGATCAGTCTCCCTTCACCTCCTCTAAGGTTGATTTTGTTTTTAGACAAGAACAAATAAATATTGTGTAGCCATGTTGCAAAAAAAACATCAAAAGGACTCATTGTTTATAAATAGGGTTATATTCAATGCAATAATATTATTGTTGCTACATGAATATTTTTGAATTAAAACACAACATACTTCTTCAACTTAATACTAACTCTTGATGTTAAAAGACAAGAAGCACATGTGGAATGTGCATGCTAATGTTCTCCAGTCTTTGTTTTTATCTTTTTCGACTAAATTAAAAGGTATACATTGACATTATATTTTTTTTATACAATATCATTCAATTATATTTCACTGTATAGATATTTATGAAGATACTTTATAAAATAACACATGAAAGTGCCCAAACAATGATTTTTAAACCCTTAATCCTAAAAAAAGTATACACTGTCAGTTTATAATCTTTAAATTCTTAATCATTTTAGCGTTATAATATCCTAATTTATTTGTTATATATGTCAAATATCTAAACTCTTTCAAAGTTTAATGTCAGGCTCCACCCCTCATCTTATAAGCCCTACAAAATCACCCTCAAAACTTTTGAAGGCTTATGAAGTTTTTCTACTTGAAAAATAATAAAAACTAAGTGCATGTTTAGATCGATGGTAAGATTAATTTGATGGAATGTTTCACTGTAATTTTAACAAAAAAATATATATACACTTTAGAATTTCAATAAGATTATAGTGTCATCATAACTTCACCAAACTCATTTCGAATCAAAACATGCAATAAACTTTTTTTTTTACCAAAAAACATGCAATAAACTATACATAATTTTAACTCATAATGCAATGTCCGTTGACAAAAACAAAGAAACATGATATATAGTTCTATAATATTCAACAAAAGAAAGTGAAAATCTTCAAATGAGCATATAAATAAAAGTTTTGACCAAAAAACACAATATACTTCTGCAGCAGAAAATTAGTTTTTAACGTTGCAAGGCAAGAATTACACATGTATTGGTTTAATATATAAGATTAAAACACAATATACTTTTGTAAAGGGCAAATCAAGTCAATGAGGCTACAACATTGTGCCTCCTTTTTTACTTTATTAATATGTACTTATGAAACAATTGACGATATGGAATTTGGTTAGAGAGTTGGAGCCATTAACATGCCTTTTTGTTATTATGAAGAGATCAAGCATGCTTCTATCGACTGTACGGTGCAAATATATTAAATTGTTCAATAATCAAAATATTTCGAATTTTAAAACTAAAGTTTTGTGTTTAGCAAATCAAAATTGCTTGAATCCTATCTAAGATAAAATAATATTGCAAGATGGATCGAATATCAAGCAAAAGTGATACATTATAATTATTTTAATGATAAAACTTTGAACTTTTGAATCTCAAGAAAACTAAAAGATTATTAAGTTTATTTATCCCCAAAATAAATTCTCTTTAAAAAAATTCTTAGGCCTCAAAATTTCTATACATAGAAACCTTGCATCGAATATCTTTCAATGTAGTAATTTTTGTAGTAATAATTTGTAGTAACTCTCATAATGCAATGTAGTCCGTTGACAAAAATAAAGAAATATGAAATATAGTTCTATCATTGACACCTGGCTATAGCTTTAACATTCAACGTCTTCATAAAAAAAACCTTTAATATTCAGCCAACTAGTTGTCGAAAATTAAAAATGAAAGTGAAAATTTTCAAGCCCTAAAAAAAGGTTGGCCAATGGCCAGTGAACAATTATTGATTGAGAAATCATAGTCGTTTGTGAACCATTCTATATTTGTGGATGATTTTAGAGTCCCAATTTTCCAAAAGGACATATAAGTTGTAGAATTTAGTATTTTGGAAAGTAGAGATCTCAAGCATTATTAATAAAGCTGGTTACAAAGGTTCCAAATCCAGCAAGCTGAATCCAATCGAAGTCATTCAGAAATCAAGGGATTATGCTTAATTTGTTGCCCCACAAACAGCTGCTATAGTGCTATACAAAACCAACTTTTTTATTTTATGGCCATCTACTCTTCCATTTATAAAGGGTAAAGAAAATAAAAATGTGAAAAGCTTTTGTCTAAAAATGTGTGTGGATACATAAAGAACAAAATTCCTAAGAGAAAATAATAAGGAGAAAGGACAAGAATTGCAACAACCAAAGAGCATCATGATGAACTTTTAACACATTCATGTTGTTCTTATTTGTAAAAAATTGCAACAATTGGAGTTCAAAATTATAACCTATAATGGGAGCCATTCGTTCCTTTAATTATAGCAAATAGGAGATATAGAGAAAGGAGAAAAGTATGTTCGGTGATATTGATGTGATGTGGGCATATCAACACTAGTTTTTTCCATTCTTCAATTAATTCGTGATATTGATACTATGGATATTTTTTTTGACGTATATTATTGAATGCTTTAGTTTTGTCATTTTTTCCTCTTTCAACCGTTTTCACTTGATCCTGAATTAATTTCTCTAATGAATTCATGATATTGATGTTATTGAGTTGCTTGAGATTTGAGACCATAGAAGTAAAATCAATTGGATGCTTATGACTTGAAGGTCAAATCAAAGAAGGGAACTAATATAATGTATGGATCGACTTTGTTGGATGTTATGACTTGTAGGTCACAAATGTCTTCAATTAAGTGTTGTTTTCTTAATGTACTACTTACATTAAGAAGAAAAGAATAACATTCTCGTTAACTTAAATTCTATTTCTGATTTTAACAGACAAATAAAAATATATTAGAATTCTAGCAAATTGCTCAAATGATCCATCAAAGAAATTCTTGTAAAAACATCAAGACTTGTTAGAGTTTCAAGACTTTTAACATAGATAAAAGGATCTTCGGACGTCAATATTTGATAGAAAGACTTAAGAAACAAACCTAATATCAAGTCATTGTTTATTTATAATTAATTGGATACCAATCAAATAATTTGAAGAAACCACCGTATGGATTCTTCAAAGGCCTTCAATTATAGAGACTTTAAATTCATTAAATCCTTTACCTAAAGAATAATCCCCCATCTTCCCAAAGACTTTCAAATATTGACTAATTTGGCACGAAAATTGTGAAGTTTAAGAGGTGGATCAACCTCTGATAATCAATTTACTTATGGATGTTTGCATGAATATTTGTTGAGCTTTTACACGGTTTTGGTATATCGGTAAATATCTGAGTTGCGATGGAATGAATGTGATGTTTTTTGATTCCATAATTGTTTTTTGGGTGTTGAGTAAAAACTAAAAAGTGATGCAAAATGGAGAGGTTAGATATCATAAAATGAGTTAATGAGTTAAACTGCCACGGTGTGATAAATCAAATGTTTGATTTTAATTTGAAAGAGAAATTTTTCATATTTAATGTTGTGAATTCCTACCACTTTGTTGTGAAACCTGAAAACCAACAAGAACAAATGAACAAATAACAATGATAACCAAAACTAAAGAGTTTAAACTACAATAGATTCAATCAAGAACAAATTCGGAACCTTTGTGTGATGCAAATAAAATTAAATATTCAATCCAAAGACAACCAAGATAAAAAGAGCCGAAGGAATAAACACATCAAAGTTTTTTTTACCAAGTTTGATTCAAATTGACCTTTGATAGAGCATGTTTTCAATCCACAATTAATGAATCTTTGTAAGAGATAAAAAAGAGGTTCATAAATTAGCTTGAAGAATTTTCTAAGAACAAATTTTAGTTTGTAGTTTCTAAAATTTCTTAAATCTCTCAACCACATGAAGATGAATTATACTAGTTTTTTTTCTTCTTTTCGAACTAGAGAATATGACATAAATTAATCAACCGAATTGATTAGGATGACAATGATGACAAAACTTTCTCTTAAAGGATTAAACCCTGCTGCATTTTTTAGAATTAAATTCAAACTCATGTCCTCTTGTTAAGTCAGAAGAGACCCCTTACTATTTCATTCAAGTGTTTCTAGGTACACCAAGTGGTAATTTAAATTGACCTTTTATTTTTATTTTCTTTTAGGGATTTTTGAGTAAAGGTTGAAATGATGAAGGTTGATTCGATCGGCAATAAGTTAACTCACCTTGTAAAGTCATGAGTTTCAAGTTTAAAAGAATCTTTTCTGTGGTTGATTTGTAGACATTTGTAGAGTCTTAGGTCCACCTCATCCTTAATGAGCGTGAAAACCCAACTTGTAAAGCTCAACTAATTCAAGTTAAACATAAAGATCGAGGTTCTAGCTTTGATCTAAACGAATATGAACAAACTAGTTTACTCCTAAACTTTTTTATCAACATTTAATGATTAACATTTAACTTTCTAAACTTTTTATTAGAATATTAGAAGAAAAAAAAATTGAAATTAGCCAAATCATATTGCACTGAATCTGGGGAATCTTAAAATCTTGAAGCTTGAGAAACAAATGACAAATCATCAAACACCTAACACTCACTCTTCCACCTAACCAAAACGATGCCAGTTTTCAAAACCCCATTCAACGGTTACTCCGTCAAATTCAGCCCCTTCTACGAAAACCGCATCGCCGTCGCCACCGCTCAAAACTTCGGCATCCTCGGCAACGGCCGTCTCCACGTCCTCGAACTCTCCTCTAATCCCACTCTCCCAATCACCGAAATCGCCGCTTACGACACCGCCGACGGCATCTACGACGTAACCTGGTCCGAATCTCACGACTCCATCACCGTCGCCGCCGTTGCCGACGGTTCCGTCAAACTCTACGACCTCGCTCTTCCACCTACTTCAAACCCTATTCGTTCCTTTCATGAACATACACGTGAAGTTCATTCTGTTGATTATAATCCCGTTCGCCGTGATTCATTTCTCTCTGCTGCTTGGGACGATACCGTCAAATTATGGACGGTGGATCGTCCTACGTCAGTGAGAACGTTCAAAGAGCATGCTTATTGTGTTTATTCTTCTGTTTGGAACCCTCGTCATGCCGACGTTTTCGCCTCGGCTTCGGGGGATTGTACTGTCAGAATTTGGGATGTTCGTGAACCAGGTATTACAATTCTTGATATAACTCATTACTGAAAAACAAAATATTATACAATGATGCTTATATAGCAAATTAATTGTATGTTTGGATATATTCATGTAAAATAAGTTGAACAATAAATTTGAGTGTTAAAATCAATTTCTAGCTTCAAGTAGAATCAATTGTATGTTAGGTTTCAATTTCGGATGGGCCAAAATTTATTCTAAAGGAGTAGAATTAATTTCGACATGTTTGGATGTTTAAAAGTATGATTGATTTTGCTTATAGAGTTGATTCTACTTGAGGCTAGACTTTGTAATTTTTTTGGCTTCCACAGTTGATTTTAGTCTTGAGTTTATGTTTCAATTCACTTTTATGTGAATATATCTAAACATAAATCACTTTACATCCAATACACTTTTGGCCAGGATCAATTCTACAAAATCAATCATTTAAAATCAATCCCCGTCGCCGCAAAACCAAACACACTTATACTTTAGGGGAGCCAAAAACATTTCAAAATCAATTCTACATCTTTAGAATCAACTTTAGTTCCTCCAAAAGTTGAACCAAACATACATTAAAACAACTGATTAGTCTAATTTAAGTAACTAATTATTCTAACTAACTATTGCATCTAATACCAGGTTCTACGATGATTCTTCCGGCCCATGAACATGAGATTCTTTCGTGTGATTGGAATAAGTATGATGAATGTATTATTGCAACTGGGTCTGTTGATAAGTCGGTTAAGGTTTGGGATGTAAGGAGTTATAGGGTTCCGGTTGCCGTGCTTAATGGGCATGGATATGCTGTTAGAAAGGTGAAATTTTCGCCGCATGTGAGGAATTTGTTGGTGTCTTGTTCTTATGATATGACTGTTTGTGTTTGGGATTTTATGGTGGAGGATGCTTTGGTGAGTAGGTATGATCATCATACTGAGTTTGCTGTTGGGGTTGATATGAGTGTTCTTGTTGAAGGGCTTCTTGCTAGTACTGGTTGGGATGAACTTGTTTATGTTTGGCAACATGGAACTGATCCTAGGGCATCTTGAAAGGGAAGGTACTAAATACTTAGGTTTATGTTTTTGTTCCCTTTTTCTTTTTATATATGTGGTTAGGATGAGAGGGATATTGGGAATTTCCAATAGTCTTGTTGTATCAATGTTGAGGAGGAACATATACATACATAATAATACATCTCTTTCATTGGTTGGTTCTCTGTTTTATAGTGATTTTGATAAACATAATTTCATTATTTATGATGGTTCATCAACAACGTTATTCATTTGTATGATTAATTTTGTTGCTTAATGAATCATGCTCTATAAATTGTTTGTCTGTTATTATCAGTTTGCTGTTTGTATCTTTCTGTTGTCATTAGTTTTTTTGCATAATGTTGTTGGTACTTGGTCCCCCATTACTTCTGTCTTCCAAAACATTTTGGTTATATTTATAATTTAGAAGGGATTTGGTTTCCATTTTCGTGCATTTTCTGAGGAAAATTTTCAGCATGGATGCTTTATATATGTTATTTTCCTAGTTTTTGTATGCGTAGGCCTTGAGATTTGTATAGTATCAGATTCACAATTCTCACTGTTTACCTTCTTGACTGGGGGGCTGGATTGCTGTACTTGGCTGTTCAAGCTTCCAACTGTTTCTGCCTCTATTAGCATTGGTCTGCTAATTATGGTTTAGAAGCGTTGGATTTCTTATATGTTATTCTTTCTTTTGCAACTTCCTTTTTTATGCTCAAATTATTAAGAACTTTAGAGGGCACCTAAAAGGAAGAGTGATTGTTGAAACTTCCATAATGGGCAAGAAGCAAGTGCAAGACAATGAAGTTGGATTTTGTTCGTAACATGGGAGCTGAGTCACTCAAATCATAAGTTTTACCAGTGCTGAATGCTCTACTATTTTGTGTAAGTTTAAATTGTTTGGAGTTTTCGCTTTATGATCTACAATGTAGCTTAATACTGAATCATACGTTGCATCTGAAATACCAGATACACAAAATATTATAACAATAAGCGTTGCTCTGACAGTGAGTATTTTGAAGAATAATCCAGATCTAAGTTTAAATTTTGAGGACAAAAGTAGATATTTTCTGTGTCTTTTTGTAAGCTGATTTTCTCTGATCTGTTATGGGTGAATTACTAGTAAAACAAAAAATGGTTGTGACTTACAACAACTAGGCTGTCAATAGTTTAAGGAAACCTTTAAAGCATTTGAATAATAATTGAAGGTGGTAGCTCATCTGTGATCTGCTGCATTTATCTGATAGTATTAGTTTTGTTTTACAAATGTCAGTTTAGAAAAATAATTGTAAAATAGTTATTTAGTAGATAATCATTTGTAATGTATTTAGATTTCTTGAGTAGTTCTTCCAATCAGAGTTTAGATGAGATGTCACCTAGATAAAAACAGATCTGTTTGGAATCAAATTCAAAACTTTTGTTTTGAAAGCCCGCTTTGTGAAAAACCAACTTCCCTTACAGTTGAACGTAGCGAGTTCCAAGTTTTGAAATTCAGTTTTAGTGTGGGACGGAGGGTTAGACATGCATGATGATGACAAACATGTCCTAAACATTACCGTCATTGATTATGATCACCATCTTGTGGAACTATAGTTCCACAAGCCATTCTCTCATGATGAAATCAATATGAAGAAATATGTGATCCTGACCCTTGAAATGTAAAGATATGAGTGTTAGGCTCATGAGAAACGCCATTCTCTTTAAGGCTGGGATGTCAGATTTTTTTCTAGTTGTTTGACAAAGTGAAGTTAGTGTCTTGGACTTGAGAGCAGAGCGGTAGGAAGGTTGGCTTGAGTTACTCCGATCAGCAAGTCTTTCATACTTACAAGACTATGGTCATAACTCATAAGTCTTCGGCACACTAAAAAAAAAAAAAGTAAAATATGACAAACGAATAAAAAACAATTTTTTTTTTACTTTCATAAAATTAAACAATCTACTTTTCACCAATTTTCAATGCATAATTTCTATATTAATCTTCTTAACTAGTGCCCTTAGAGCACTAGTTAGCATTTCCCTAATAATAAATATTAGCTTTGGTTTTCGGCAAAAGTGAAGGGATGTTAATTGTTTAGGAAAAGAGAGTGATGCGATGTAATATGTTGATGATACAATAAAAAAGAGATAAATATAAAATAAGATGTTGAATGAATGTATAAAAAGTTGAATGAACGTGGGTTTCGTTGAAGGTGAGTTCTTTTTTTTTATTTTTTTATTAAAAAAATCAAAAACTGCAGCGCGTGCAAAATAGCTGCAAGTTAGGGTTTCTAATTTTATTCCCCAATTATTTTTTTAATTTAAATATTAATTTGTTATTTAATTTTATGATTATATTTAAATTTTAATGACGTGGAAATGACGTGTCAAAAGATGTGCCACATAGAAAATGTCACATAGGATCCACATCATTAATGAGTTTGCCACATCATCCAAAGTGGAGGGGGATCAATTTTTTTTTTTTTGACTTTCTAACTAGGGGATGACAAAGTTGGTTTTGAATAAAGAAATATAAAAAATTAACTAATGGCATCCAAAGGTGGCATTTACCATGGGAAGGCTTAATCCCTTCCCACCATGGAAAAGGTTACATTTTACCTCTATGTGACACTCAAACAAGTTGCTTTTATTTTATTTGTTTTTTTTAATGATTCAAAAAGTTAATATTTAATAGTATTAACAAGTTTATTAGTACACCCCTGTTTCTATGAAATCATATATGCACCTCACCTATTTACACGTAAATGATTTATAACGTAATTTTTTTTTGTTGTTGATATCTAACCTTTTTTTTTTGATTTGACAAACTTTTTGTTATGGTAAGGGATTAATTTACGAGTCTTTTTATTGTTAAAATAATTTTTATTTTCTAAAATCTTATTTTAATATTATTTTATTTCAGTTTTTTATACTTAATAAAAGTTAAACATAAAAAAAATAATAAACGTAACTCTTCTATATGTCACCGGAGATTAAACTTTTCAATAAAAAAAAATTGAATGTAAATCTTTTAAAAAAAACTGAACGTAACAATAGTACAACACAAACTATATATCTTTTTCTTTTAAGGAAAACATATTTACAGTATTTATTTATTAAAAATTCGAAATCCGAAGTTTAATTAAACATAACCTCTTTTTTTCATAAACGTAATGAAATATTGCAGAGGGTAAAAATGGATTTTAATTAAAATAGTAAGGGTAAAAGTGAAAGAAAAAACAAGAAGCTATAAGCTCAAACGCTACTTGAAATAACGTCTGGAAAATAAGTTATAAACTCGTGAAATACGCTATAAGCTCTTGACAAGAAGACGTTTACCAAACAAAGCTTTTTTGAACATACGAACTTATAAGCTATCCGCTATAAGCTACAAGTTAATTTACTAGCCTTACCAAACAAACCCTTAACCAAATAATACCTAATGTTTTGGTTTTTTCGGAGTCAGAAATATGTAGGCGGGGGGTTCCAATAGAATGTTTTAGTTTGGGCTTTGTGATTTTCGTTTTATTCATATGCCCATTGTCCATTATTGTGCCAATAATCCATAAAATAAAATATCATTAAACCTTATCATGTGGGGTCAAATTTTTTGTGAAATCTTTAAAACAAAAAGTCACGGGTTGCAAGTGGACAATCTCAACCATTCAATATTTTTATTAATATATCAAGGGTTCAAATTCACATTTCCCATGGTTAATCTTTCCCTTGGTAAATGCCACCGCATCCAAACTCTTTCGACAGATAAAAAAACTCCATCCAAAATCTACAATTTTCAAGGGAAAAATCCAAAGGAAAAAAAAATACAATCACCCAAAACAATGATTTAATATAAAAAAAAAATTCAAGTTCAAACTATTTTTTTTTTTGGTATTAAACTTAAATA
>Ga0315914_1002502_pt1 | contig 28117 bp, 18 predicted proteins | sample MpolenodulesMG_FD_203920 | JGI IMG/M metagenome (GOLD analysis project Ga0315914, IMG submission 203920) | Medicago polymorpha root nodule microbial communities from Los Angeles, California, United States - elongated nodules | ecosystem: Host-associated > Plants > Roots > Nodule | place: USA...
CAATTTTTTTTAGTAAAAATAGAATCAATGGAAGAAATTATACCTGACGGAGCCTTGAAGAAGAAAAGAGCATAGACAGATAGAGAGGTCAAGACAGACTTGAGAAGAACTAAACAGCCACCAAACGACAGAAACTGACTTTTGAACCCAGACAGTCTCGATTTTATGCTACGCAGAAGAGGTTCCCAAAAAATCAATCGACGCGGATCACCACCAATAGAGAGGCCCAAATACACAAAAGGCATTTTCCCCACTCGACAAGGACAAAGGCTGCCTCGTTCAGCCATAGTCGGATATATTGACACCCACCAACATACTTTTATTGAAATTTACTTTCAAACCAGACATAGCCTCAAACAAAACCAGAACCACTCTCATAGCCCGAACATTCGCCCAACTCTTCACACCAAGGATCAAAGTGTCGTCAGCAAACTAAAGATGCGTAACTGACACAGAGGAGGTCACCCCAACTTTGTAACCTTCATAAATATTTCTCTCAACCACAGACTTCATGATAATATTCAACCCCTCCGCTGCTAACAAAAAAAGAAAAAGGGAGAAAGGGTCTCTTTCACGCATACCCCTCTCTAAAGGAAGCTCATCAGTTGGGCTACCATTGACTAAGACCGAAGCTGTTGCAGTTGATATGCATTCCTTAATCCACTTTCTCCAAAGAACGGGAAAAGACATCCTTTCCATAAGCGCATCCAAATACCCCCAGTCAACCGAATCATACGCCTTTTCAAAGTCCACCTTGAATAACAATAATTCCTTTTTTAATCTGTGAGCCTCATCCACCACTTCATTTGCAATAAGAATCCCATCTAAAATTTGTCTATTTTAAACAAAAGCTTACTGTTCTTCAGAAACAACTGAACCAATCATTGAACGTAATCTATTAGCAAGGACCTTCGTCAAAATTTTATAAATGTTTCCCACCAGCGAAATGGGTCGAAAGTCGTTCAATTTCTTAGGGTTGTCAATTTTTGGAATAAGAGCTATGAAAGTCGAATTAATACCTCTTGACAACTTCCCATTTCGATGGAATTCCACCATAAAACTCATAATGTCATGTGTCATGTCAATCCAAAAATCCTTAAAGAAATCAAAATTCACCCCATCCGGACTTGAACTTTTATAACTGTCATAATCCCACACTGCTGACTTTACCTCATCTTTTGAAAAAGGCCTAGTTAGACCCCCACATTCCGCGTAACTCAAAGTCTTGAACGTCAAATTATTCACTGCTGGCCTATCTGTCTCTCATCTTCTTTAAGTAAGTTGCAAAGTGGGTAAAGACGGCTTGGCGAATGGGATGTACTCCCTCCACCACCGCCCCAGTTCGCATCCCCCTCTCGAAGCCATTGTAACTGACAATGTTGCCAACTTATACTAGTATTTGCACGAGACAAAGAATGAATATCTGAGGAAATACCATGCAATTCCTCAATTTCAGTAGCAGACAATTCCTCGGACTCCCCCTTGCCATCCAAAACCGCTTGCCTTTCCTTTAGAGAATTAATTCTCCCAGCTAAATTCTTAGTATGAGTAACATGCCACTCCTTCAGTGCCTCTTTGATTAACTTTAATTTTTCACGAAGGACAAAACCCCCCAACCATCAACATGTAACGACTTCCACTTATCAGACACAAACTGTTTATAACCCGGAATATCTTGCCAACAGTTCAACATACGGTTAGGTCGGGGTCCCCAATTCGCCTCATCCACCGACAAAACAAGAGGACAATGATCTAAGAGACCCCTCAAGAGGGCTGCCTGAATGCAATTAGGCCACTGAAAACACCACTCCTCAGACAACAAGAATTTGTCAATGCGACTCATGGAACTACCATCACCTTTGAACCAAGTAAAAATACGACCATAAAGCGGTAAATCAAACAACACATTGTCTTCAACAAAAAGGTTAAATGCAACATGATCATTTGTTGCATTTTCTCCCCTGACTGAGCGTCTTTCCTCCACACTCCAGACAACATTAAAATCGCCACAAACACACACTTGTTTTCCCCTTAACAACTGCAACCGCGTCAATGAAGATTCCCACAACGCCTCTTTTTCTCGAAGACCACACGGAGCATACACATTGAAAAAATAAAATTCTTCATTCGACTTAAGAAACTTGTCGTGAATTAAAAGGAAATGTTGTCTGCTGACAGAAGACCACACTTCCACCTCCATGTTGTCCCACATAATCAAAATGCCCCCCGACGCACCCTTAGAGGGTCGAAAGGAGAAATTACAATTAGAATTACCCCATAACAACGACACAAGAAAAGAATCACAAACTGACAATTTGGTTTCCTGAAGACACACAATCCAAGGCAATTTCTCCCCCACCAACAACCGCACTTCTCTTCGCTTCTCTAACCCTCCAAGACCCCTAACGTTCCAAGATAACAGCTTCATCACCCTCACCCACCCGCCCCACACACCACCAATACACCTACGAACTCCCTCCCCTAATCGTACCACCCTCCCTTTCATTACCCACACCCTCACCTGGCCTAACATCCTTTCCCGCACCAGAGTACACCTCGAACCTATTATGAGTAACTCCAGAAAAATCCACACCTATGGCTTTTCCTATACCCCTTACATCTTCAACCGCCACCTTGTCGTTTCCATGCAACACCACCCAATGTTGCCAATCATTATTGACAGATGAAGATGATGAAGTTCCATCTCCTCCACCGCTTGTTTCAAACAAAGTTCACGTTGGCGTTTACGTTTTTGTTTCCTTAAAATTTTCAACACCTCCGAACGATCATTCCCAGGCATCCGAGACACCTTTTTAAAATATCCCATATACAGCAAAACACAAGACTCGTCTTTTAAAAATATGAAAATTACTCTTCTCACTTATGAAATTGCACATTTCTTTACATGTCGTTTCAACATTTTTTTAGCGGCGGTTAAATACCGTTGGCACTTTTAAGATTGGTTCAATCTCTTTTCAAGTCACTTCATAAGCAAGGAGAGTAATCTTCTAAGAATATAAACAAAATCCCAATTAAACTTCTTCAATTTATCCAGTCCATCTCTCGCACCGATTTTCTTTTTCCACTTGCCCCTCCCTCCAAGTTCCTTTTGCTCAATGTTAATTTCCATATTTAAAGAATCAGTAATATAAGCAAAGTATGCAAAGTAAAACATACATTGATTCATCGAAGCTAAAAGAAATTATTGATTCACAAATCACAATCTGCAAAGCACCTCCCAGTTGACTTACCACTTTCAGCAAAAGTTGATTAAAAAAAAAATCCTTCATTTACTTTGAATGACTTCCAATAACGAACTCTCCTCTGATTTTCTAGCCTCTCACGGTAATCATTAATTCAAGAATTAAAATTCTTTCACTCGTCGTTAGTTAGAAATTTATAAGCCTTTCTGAAAACCATGTTCTTAAAATTCTTTATATAAGCCTTTTAAGATTGTATATATTTGTCGAGTAAATTTTTCAACTCTGGCTACCATTTTTTCTTTCATGTTATAAATTAATCTCATATGTCAAATCAAATCTCTTAAACCCATTTTACTTATTAACATTTTTTCTCTGGCTACTGTTTTACTTGTAACTTTAGAGGGTAATTCAAATTTTTCTATGTGAACAATATTTGGATGTCAAATTTCAAGAATTTTCAAAATGACATAATTTTAGAAAACCATGTTTGTTTGTCTTTTCTACAGACCTTTTTCAGTTGTTAGAGTAAGTAGTGTGAGAAAAGATATGTCACTGAAAATGTGAGTTTAATCATTAATGCCAAGTTAAAAACCCTTGCTGCTTCTACTTCTACTTCTTCTAATGTTGGAGATTGAAAACAACCTTGATTTACCATGAACCACATATCCTCATGGCATATACTACTCCATACTCAATTATAAACTAAAAAATACAGAAATTGTTAAGAATCAAATACAAGCAAATTTCAACTAATCTATCTACATTTAATATTATTATTCTAAAAGGATATACCTATTTATAATTAAGGGAAGTTGAAAATATCATACTTAACAAATGTAACTTAAAATCAAGAGAAACTGGTGTGGTAACTCTATAGGACTATAACATACTTCAGCTTACCAGTTTAAAAACTTTCAATACAAATAAACGTTTTTTTCCTCTCTTCTTTTTTCTCTTAGAAGTTGCTAGATTTAAAATTGGTTTCAGCCTTTGATTGAATCAATTCTTTACCAGTAAATACTGGTCAGAAATGCAGTTACAATGCCAATTTGTCCTGAAGTCTTACAATAAGTGTTACACCTAGCATGGCAACAAGCAATAATTAGATCTTAAAGTCTAAGATAAATGTTACAAATCAAAATATCACCCTCCTAAAACATATTCTGTTAATCTCACATCACATTGGTATGTAACCAAGTGTACTGTTAAATCTAAAATATCATGAATGCTAAAACTGCAATCCAAATAATTGTTTCATCAATTTATAACCTACAAAGCCTTTGCTTCTGTAGCAGCTGTATGAAGAAGACCGTCCGGAGTTGCAGCCGGATCAAGGTCAAAACATCGATCAGGCAAATTAGTTTCCTCTCCATTCAGCAACCAAGACGGAACTTGGTGCGAAAAGCGTACCATTTCTCTTCTTGGTATCCATTTTTCGGCACCTTGGTCTGGATTCCTTTTGTATACTGTTTTGAATCCAGATAACTTAATAAGGGGAGTAACACATACACCAAGGTCCTCAGAGTAATCATACAGCACCTCCACCATGTCATATTCATGCCTTACACTGTCCGGTGTAGATTGGTTCCAATCGGGTGACCAGTTTCGATAAACAGCCCAAATATCTCCACTTCTCGGATAAATGCGAACACAACCACCTCGACCAGCTTTCTCACGGCCAAGGACATGGGAAAATACGTTAACTTGGTCAACAATATCTGAAGTCCAAGCCCTGAAATTTCCGCAAGATTTGGTAAAACCTGATTCAAGCCAATTTACTGAGCCGAATTCGCTATCAGTTTTGGAACTAAGGTAACTGATATGAATCTTAAATGGATTAACAGATATAACCTCGCGGATCAGACAATACAATCGTGGCATTCCGTCTTCTTCATCGTATAAGGCCCATATTTGCTTTGGCTTGAAACATTCCTCTGTCCTATCTTTATCGAAGTCGTGAAAGTCAGAATCTGGGACAGTTATTGAGATCGGACCAGCTTTCCCGTGTGGCTCCAATTGAAGACCTGGAACATTCAAAGATGATTTCCTACAAGTCTCTCTTTTGACTTGACACACATCAACTTGTGCCTTTTCTTTTTCTTTCAGAGTTGCGGCTTCAGATGATAACTTTATCTCTTCCAGTTTCTTCCTAATAACTGTCCTGGCCTTCTCGATCAATAATTTTCTCGCGTCAAATGTAGGTGGCATGAAACAGTGTTTGATTTGAACTTCATTTTTGACGGCAACCTTCTGGCCCGGTCCAATGTTGTCATTTCCTTTCGGCACTACTGCTTCTAAAGCACATTTTGACCCTTTTGCATCATAACCATTTCTGAAACTGGCTCCCACCGTAACTTTACGTTTCTTGTAAGGTCTATCTGGCATAACTTCCTGTGGTTTATTACAGGAGAACAATACATGTGAGTTAATATTGACGACAGTCTCTGCCATTGGATGCCTTCCGTTGGCTCCTGATTTGACCTTTGGTCTTCCCCTCTTCGCATTTCCATTGACCCGATAAACAGAATCAGCAGGTAAGGTAGTCGCCGATCCATTTTGATGGATAAGTCCTGCAGAGCCCAGCTGAAACGAAACATTTGAAACATAATCGTAACCGTGTCCAGAATGGTATCCTGTGACCCCATTCCCATTAAAATAGGCAGCATTAGTCGGAACATATGTAACCCCGTCAAATGAATGATTTCCATAACCATTTCCCGGCACATATGGCAAAGGACTATATGGAAACGAACCATTTGCTGGGGCTGCCCCAGTTTCAACAGCAACAAAAGTGCCACGACAGTTCTTGCAAGAGAGCTTTTTATTCACATACTTGCGCAGATATTCATACTGGACTTTACAAGCGGTACAGATTGTCCAAAAGGTGTCAAGTTTACTACGCGAGGCCGGCAAATTGGAACATTTGTTATAACCTGGAGCATGAAAAGAAGAATATTTTCTCTTGAGATTGTAAGAACTACGCATGGAATTGTCGAGCCAAGTCCATGCCTCAGAAACAAGCTTAAATGCACCATCAGCTCCAACACATTTGTTCTTATCTGGATGAAGCAACACTGCCAACTTCTTGTACTGTCTTTTGACAGCCTCTTTATCCGCAGTAGGTTTTAGTCCGAGAACCGAATAATAATCTACTTCGCCATTATGTCTGAACTCAGAAGCAATATGAACATCAAATGTGGACACCATTTGAGATATACCCTCCAACTCAGGACAAAGCTCTTTAGCCTTCAAAGCATAGTTTTTCGCTCCTGCAAAATCTCTCTGAGAAAATCTCTTCTCGGCATTCTCAATTGCCTTAAGTGCTTCCTCTTTATTTGCTTCCATGTAGGAACCAGATCACTTCAAAACTGAACAGCTCTTGAAAAAGAAGCTATGACCAACCCAACATCGTTTCCAATATCATATTCAACCTCATTTCCATGTCTTCTACAATATTAAAATAAAAAGGAAAAAAAAGTGAGAAATTTTACTTTTGAATCTAACAAAACTCTCATCAGAAACACTAATTCACAAATCTTGTCACCAAAATAAAGTGACACATTACGTGTTTGGACTCATAGCAAGTTTGGCCGAATCACATTGAGCTACCGCGATTTTGCAAAAACTACACATTTGAGCTTCAAAGAAATCAGGGTGCCAACATGATTTTGTCGAACTCACGGTGATTCCAAACTCCAAACATGCATATAAACAAATCCAAATTGTGGATTAAAATGAACAGATCAAGGCATTAAGTTGATTCAAAGTTGAAACCCAATTTTCTATCTTCCATATAAAATCAGTAAATCACAAAGTTTCACATTCTTTTCCATCTATTTCCTAAATCTCACAACTAGCCAATCACTTTCCAAATCCAAAATCAACTACTACTATCTCAAAATTAATCATTTTTAGATACAAAAATAAATTAAATCTGATAAAAAAAAAACTTTTTTTTTGTCAACAACTAATTGAGCTAGATTTAACAAACAAACAAAACAAAAATCAAATATTTTACACAAAAATCGAAAATCCATATAAAAAAGCTCCAAAACAAAATTTATACTCATCATCTATTATTATACAAAACAAAACCCCACCCAGATTCAGTAAAAATAAGCGCTAACAAATAAATTCAAAATTCAAATAACATAAAAAAAACACAGAAACAAAAAACACTCACTGAGATTTGAAGAAGACCCAGATCGCCACGTGTACTTTGAAGCTGAAGCAAAAAACTAAGCTGAATCAAACTTCACTAAAAACATGAAAAACAATGAGATTTGTGATGGGTTTTTGGTAAAGGTTGAAGATTGAGTGAGAGTGGAAAATGGGTCGGATCCAAAGTGAAGTGGGTCGGATTTGGAAGAAAAGTGGAAAATTTCCGACAAGACAATCGCCGAGGATTAGAAAGACAAGGTAAGAAAAAAAAAACATTAAAAATCGAATATTGGAAATAAAATGTTATAACAGCGTTTACTTTGGTTTGAAATGAATTTTACTGAGGTTGTTGGAATAAGCTAACGTGCACCGTTGGTGCGTAATGGAAATTTTCAAATTCACTTTTTTTCTTTCTTTTAAAATTCATTTGTTTTGTGTTTTACTTTTTTTTGTTGAAGCATAGATTTATAATTTATTTATGTTTTTGGTGGAAGTTAGAAGTTAGAGAAAGTAATTTTGTAGTTGGTGCTAAGTTGGATAATGGTTTGGAGAAATATTAGTATAGCTATATTGTTAGTGAATTTTAGTTAAACTATTTTTTTTTTTTAAGAAGTTAGACAATTTTATCTTTTTGATTTGTGTTGGAATTAGAATAAAATAATGATATTTCATCATTTTGTACATAACATAGTTGATATAATTTTGGTCTTATTTCAGAAGAAAAAAAATATAAATTGTTTTTTTTTTTAACCTCGATCGCATCGTTCAGTTTAATAATTTCAATGATTTTATCAGTTGAGATATTAGACCTTTTATTTTTGTCAAACTTCTGTATTATATGAAACCAAAAAATATGCTACAAATCTCACATTGAGAGATATTTCTATTTTTTTTTTAAAGAATTGAGAGATATTTTCTATTATCTTCTATGTTTCCTTTCCTACCTTAAAAAAAGCATCTTATGTGTCTTTTTTAAGGCAAGTATCTTCCATGTTTTATCAACTGTTTCTTTTTTCTTAAATAAAGGGCTTATAATATTCTAGACCAAAAAAAAAAGTGCTTATAATATTTTGAATAAAAAGAACTTAGAAATTTTTGTTTTGGCCGCAGAAGACATGTATATCTCGTTTTTGTCAAAAAAAAAAGACATGTATATCTAGTAGGAAAAAAAAAGAACATATGCATCTCCTTTTTTTTTTTGTCAAGTAGTCTAGTGGCTTGAACTCACACATTATAATGTGGAGAAGTGAGGTGTCCGGGGTTCGAACCTCGACCCCTGCATATAATATGCAATATCCCTACCAACTGACCTAAACTCACGGAGATATATCTCCTTTTTTTTTTTTTTGGTACACGATATATCTCCTTTTTATTTGCACTACCTATAATTGTTCGTACTAAAAAGATGTTGCTTTTTTTTAAGGAAAAAACCAATACTAATATCGGATGGTTTTTCTTTTTTGTGGTGTTAATATCTAACGGTTTTAGATGGACATATTGGTTAGTGCTAAATACAATGTATTTATGTTGTCATAAATGGATATCTAGGTATGAAGATTGAATTAAGCAAAGTCTACCATTGTACCTCTAAATAAGCCATTTGGGAGATGACTCACTTTAGTCAATTTTGGAGATACTTCTCAATTCGTTGTATTTTTATGCCATTACATAATAACATAGCTTCATTTTCATTTTGTTGGTTTGAAAGTTGTCAAACTTGAAGTTTGGGCATAAAAACTCATTTCTTCGTTCAATGTTTAATCTTCAATAAACCGGTGTTAAGAAATCTTATTTGTTGACACATTCATTCTAAAACCCAACAAGTAAATGTGAACATCTCTCATTTTGTTTTGTCCAAGTTTATGATATTTTATGTTGTTCATGTAATTGAAATTTTTTAAGCTTTGATAGCAGAGAAGGAAAAAAAAAAATGCAAATTCACAATTGGAAGAACATTTTGAATCTTCACCTTGTGCTTGATATCAAAAGAGTGTACATAGACTTTATTTCATGTAAGGATGGTGATTTGAGAGCCGAAGAATTTCAACAAATTTAAACTTTGTGAGTGTTGTTGAAATTACATGTAAAAGATGCAATGAAACTACAAAACCTTATTTCAGGCATAAAAATAAAAGAGTTTTTACTTTTCCCACCCTATGCCGTTCTCACGCGCCCTACAAAAATTACTAAATTGCTCTCCAAAAGACTAAATCCGGACAATTAACTTTTGGTTTGGATTACATATTCCGGACGCATTCGAAGTATAAAAGGACGTTCACCCCCCATTTTTACAGTTTCACTTTTTACTTACTCTCTCTCTCTCTCTCTCTTTCTCCCTCTAATCCCAAAATTCGAACTGCAAAAATCCAACCAAAATCAGTGAAATCTTGCTCAAACGCACCGCATTTCAATCTTTGACAGACATCACATGGAAGGTTAGTTCGATTTATGTATGCATGAAAGTAATTTGTTCTGTTTTTTTCCTCTGTACTGAATCAATCCGGAATTCGTTTTCCGGACTGGATTGTTGCAATCCGGAAAATAAATTCCGGAAACACACAATATTGGTTTTGACCGTCTGTTTTGTGCTGATTGTGTTGTGTGCATGTTACAGAATGTTCAACCTCTAATACTCGACACGTAAGCGAGGCAGGGCATGCTTCCCATAGGAGAGAGCGTCTCCAACGGCTGGAGGAGGAAGGCGTTATTCCTCTGAGGCGTCGGGGTGCTAGAGGACGTCATGCTGATGTCGAGCATCAGCCGGAGCAAGGGATATGGTAGATGATGTGGACATGCAACAAATGGAGGAACAAGAGCTTGAGGAGGAGCTTCAGGCTATGGACGAGGAAATGGAAGATGCCGAGCCACGGCGATGGTGAAAGAAGAAGGAGAAGGTGGTGGACCTTGAGCCACTTGATAACTATCCAGGTGGCCCACACGACACTAGCCTGCTGTGGAGGTACCATGTGCACGTGGCCAGGAAGGCGGCTGATGGCGAGGTATTTAATTTGTGTGAAAATGATGTTGATAGTTGTGAAACTGCCTGTTTATGTACTGTTAAATCTGTTTAGGTATTGTTTTTAATTATTTGCAGTGGCGTGGCAATTTAAAATTCATCAGCAACGGAAAGAAGATAAAAGTGATGCATGATGAAGAAACCAAACCTATCATGGCTGCACGGTGGTGGAAAGACAAATTGCAGGACACCGGCCTTTCTTGGCTTCATGATACCAACTACAACATGATTGACCACGGTCTGATTTGTGCCTTTGTGGAGAGGTGACACGAGGAGACTTCTAGCTTCCACCTTCCGTTTGGGGAGCTGACGGTCACACTTGATGATGTGGCATGTTTGCTGCATCTCCCCGTTGACGGCATGCTCCTGTCCCACAGATTCATATCACGGGACGAGGCGATGGAAATGATGGAGACATACTTGGGGTCTGATCTGGGTGATGCTCTTATTGAGGTCGAAAAGACCAAAGGTGCACATTGCCGATTTGGCTACTTACAGAGGATTTTCAAGGAGCATTTGAAGAAGTAGTTGGCGTTGGAGATTGAGCATGGTGGTGTGACTGAGGAGGTGTAGAGGTTACGGGACCAGGCTGTCCGCATATATTTGCTATACTTGGTGGGGATCACACTCTTCACTGACAAGAGCCAGAATGTTGTGGATGTTGTCTACCTGAGGTACTTTAGAGACCTTGATCTTGTTGCTGGTTTTCATGGGGAGCTACGGCACTAGCTCACTTGTATAGGGAGCTCAACAATGATGCATGTTGGAACTGCAGTCAAGTGGCAGGATACCTGACCTTGTTGCAGGTATAAATTAAAAACTATGTTTTTTTTATAAAATGTAAGTGTTTATGGTTTGTATATTTATATGTGGTTGTCTTTTGTGAAGGCTTGGGTGTATCAACACTTCCCAGGTATGGGAAGCAAGGATGCATGGGCAGGATATCGGGAGAATCAGTATCCACGCGCGATGCTTTTTATATCACTGTCTGGTTTAGGCACACCAGACAACTACATAAACCATCTGGATGTGTTGGATTTGACGAGGGTTGTCATGGCCCCATATGGAGAGCACCGTGAGTCACGTCAGTTTGAGCGGGTCAGCCTTTACTCTGGATGGCTGAGATACAGAGACCGCATGGTGAGATATCTACCGAAGAGGGTGCTTCGTCAGTTTGGGAGGGTTTAGACCATCCCGATACATCCCGTTCAGAGTGCACCTCCTGATATTAATTTGGCGGAGATCTCAAACCGCTTTCGGCGTGCACATGATTATGCGCTGACACCTGAGCAGTTGGGGCAGCGTGCAGTTCATGATGTGGAGGCAACAGAGGGATACATCGAGTGGTTTTACCAAGTATCTCATCCACACATGGTTCTTCCTGACATGCCGGTACCGGTGCCGAGGCCACCGGAGCGTGAGGTCCTTGATGCACAAGCTGCTCAGGAGGATGGAGAGGTTGGGTACTTACAGCTTAGAGGAAGGATGAGCCGCATCAGATACCATATTTATGATGTGATGTCTAGTGATGTGGTGCCGCGAGGGTCTGAGGAATAACAACATTTGGAGAATGTGTTGAAAGAGGTGCATGATGAGAAGGTTTACCGTCGGCGGGGAGCTACTGAGGGTGGCAGAGGTGCCAGAGATGGCAGAGGTGGTGGCATGGGTGGTGGAAGAGGTGGTGGCGGTGTAGTTATAAGGGGTTGATTATAATTGTAAAACTTATGTTAATGTTTGAATATTTTGGATGATTTTTAGTTATGTAACATTTGGATAATTTTAATTTTTAAGTTTAATTAATGTTTGAATGTTTGCAAATTATCATGTGTTGTTCATTGTTATGTTATAAATGTAATTATGTGATTGAACATATGGTCAAAGGCCAAAACTGTCGGCTAAATGCGCAAAAACAGATGATTTCTGCCTCTGTGCTGATGTAGTTCGGATTATATAATTCGGACGGTTTTGAAAATTCCGGATTATATAATCCGGAAACATCATTTCTAACTCCATTTGTTGACTTTCAACGGGGTGATTTACACATTTCGGATTATATAATCCGGAAGTTGTACAAAATATCCGGATTATGTAATCCGAATCTATCTATTCATAACTGGCATCATCATCCATCAGGGTGGATGAAGTGCCAAAATCCACGAATAAATCCGGAAATAATATTCCGGAAGGAGTTCGGATTATATAATTCGGACCAGAGGTATTTTTAGAAAGAAAAAAAAAGGCGCGCGAGGAAAGACATATGGCGGGAAAAGTAAATCTCAAAATAAAATGTATCGAGAGTTAACTCCCAACATATAATTGTATATTCCTTAAAAGCCTCCAACGGTAGTTAACAACAGTTGAGCAATCTGGCAGCAGTTAGCTACCGCTGGGACCAACGGTTGTTAACTGCCGTTGCGTTCGTTACATATTCAAGTCAGAACCAAGCTTTCAAACACTCACTCTTTCATCACTCTCTCTCAAAATTTAAATTTTCTTTCACTCTCTCTCTAAAAAAACTCTATCAAATCATCCAAATTTTTTCCACTAAATCACAAGTAAGTAATCACTTAGGCTATTCTCATAATTTTTAGTTAGTATATATGTTTATAGTTTTAGTTGTAGTTTAATTTTTGATTTTTGATTTTTTTAATAGAGTTATGTTGTAGATCTGAAATGCTATCAATAAATATTATGAATACTTGTTATAATGGAGTTATATTGCTTAAATTTATAAAAAAAAAAATTGAATTTTATAAATTTTTTAGGGTTATTTTTATGATTTTTAGGGTTTATGTATAATTTGCACTCCAAGTGTTTGATGAAATGTTTGAATGAGTTTTTCATTGATTGTTTTTAATTTTTTATTGTGTAGATTTGAAGCAATGGTCGATATTTCGACGTTCATGCACAATTCAACGACGGAGAACCTCAGAGGTTGAAGGTTCGGTGCCTTGGTGTAACGTTAAGAGGTCTCAAGATCAACTGAATGAATTCAACCAAGAAGTCAACCCCGGTGACACAAGGAGGGTGGAATACGTTCGGTATAAACATCCAACGCTCGACGAGGGGAGAATATCATTCAGTTGAGTGGATTTAACGAACGACGAAAACGTGAGGAACATGTTTTGGGAGCACAGTATGTTCTAGTGGATCGATATGCAGGTAATGTTGCTGAGATCAACTGAAGATATTATCAACAGTCTGATTCCGCCAGAAGATCGTGATTAGGCAGGGATTGTGATTAGGTAGGGAATGCACCTTCCAACTACAACAATTGTCTTACCCTGAAATGGGAATTCAAACTTGTTAAACGTCAGTTCCCAAGCTTTCACCCGACAGTTCTATTGTTCCATTGAAAAGATTAAATTCCTGTTAGGCTGGTTTAGATTAAGGTATTGAAGTGTCAAGGAATGCACCTCATTCTTTTGACACTTGAATATCATCATTTAAATCAAGCCTAACAAGAATCAGTTTGAATTTACCATTTCAGAGGTAAGACAATTGTTGTAGTTTGAAGGTGCAACCTAAATGTAATGTAACGCAATGATAAGACATATTTAGGAACATGTATTATTGAGAATCAGCTATATGAGTTATGATATCTAATTCCTTCATATAAGATGAGTGTCACGAAATGCACCTCATTCTTTATGTTATGACCCGTCTTATATGAGGGAATTCGATGTGATCTGCATAATACATGGAGTTTTGAATGGAACAATAATTTATTTATTCACTTTTTGAATTTATTTATTCATTACGCAATTTTTATTCGAGTTCACGAGTTTAATTAATCTTTATTCGAAATTATCCAATATGCGAGTTTAATCGAAATTATTCAAAACACGATTTTATTCAAAGTATCATAATGTCAAGCAAAATGTAGCAAAATGCGCGCGACATATAATAAAAAATAAAAAAAAGATCCAAAACAATTAGGCATTACAAGTCATTACATTTAATCATCTTCCTCGTCACACAAGTCAATTGGGTTGTCCTCGCTAGTCCCTGCGGCACCTGCTTTTGGTTGAGGACCAAAATAACATGTCCTTCCGCTCCTCCTCAACCTTGACTGATTGTACACCGGGACATTCGAATACTTCTTTTTTACGGAACCATCACATTCGATTTCGTGCCATGTCACAAGTGATTTTGCTTTCTTCTTGTCATCACCCTCCTTTTTGTTCAACTGAACCTGATTTTGATTCTGAAACATATCTACATAGAGAAATTGGTGATCAAAACCTAAACTAAACGACAATGTCATAAACCTAAACTATCATCAAAACCTAAACCTAAAAATAAAGTCATAAAATCAATAAAACTTCTATAACAATTCTAACAATTCATAACAACCTAAACCTAAACAATTCTAACATTTCTAACCTAAACCTAAATTATCATAAAATCAATACCTAAACCTAACAATTCTAACAATTCTATAACAATTCATCAAAATCTAAACCTAAACCTAAACTGTCATAAAATCAATAAAACCTCTATAATCGAAATTTAACCAAAAAAAACTAACAATTCAATCACAAAACAGAAATGCAATAGGATTCAAAACACTTACTTAATTTTGTGAATGAAATTGGCTTGGAATGACTGAAAATCGCACCTAATAATCTCAAAACCGCACCAATGAAGTTTTGGAAACTCTTATATCTAGTATGTTCTTATAACAAATCAGCGGCAGTTAACAACCGTTGGTGCTAGCAGTAGTTAACTGTTGCCGGATTGCTCAACGGTAGTTAACTACCGCGGGAAACTTTTAAGAAATTTCCATGTGTTATTAGAAAATATTGTATGTCATAACAACAATTTTCTTCTTCTCAGAGTTGCGCTTTTTATGGCCCCCTCATCAATCTTATTATGCTGAAAAAATATCATTCGAAAGTTATTTGTCGAAGGTGTTAAAAGTAAAAATAAATGTCGTTCGGTAATTACAAACCAAACGGTTTTAGCATTTTTGGGACAAGAAAAAAACTCCCAAAGTTACATATTATAGAGGGTTGAAGTCCAATTGAATGGTGACAACAATAACAATGCTGCTATGTGGATAATTTAAGTGTATTACAAATTGTTAGTAAATTGTTGGAGAGGAGTGAAAAATGCTTGTTTTTGAGATCGATCATGTGATCTCTTTTTTAAATCTTTTTCAATGTCCCTTAACTCATCAACCAAGCTAACTACACAACACTTCATTAAGAATTTAACCAAGTGCCCTTCAGAAGAAAAAAAAAAGAATTTAACCAAGTGATTGATATCAAATCGTTAATAAGTTTTTTGATAAAGATGAATTGTTGGGATAACACGAATACAATTTTCGAGTTAAACAATTTTTTATCAAACTCTACTTACATCTGAGTCGAACTCTAAATTATTATGGCTACTTCCTATAGAAGTCGACGCGACCAGTTGCAAATCATTGGGTTTTTCAAACATTTTGGCACAACTATGTAGCTTCAAGTGACCTTGCAGCCAGATGCAAGTCACTAGGTTTTCAAATTGATCATCTCTCTGAATTGGAAACCATATCGAATTCATGCTAGACACTTCTTAGTTTTTTTTTATAAACTGTGGTGGTATTTAGGCGATTAGCAAATTGTGTAGCTCACTCTTTAGCAAAGACGACAATAACCATTTCGGCACGACCATCTCATGCTTTTATTGTATTTTTACCATCTCTTTGTTTTTGTCTTCAAAGAAAATAAAAAGATTGCATCAAAAGTTATCATAAAATATTTGTACAAATATCGATCTATTTAAATTTTAACCCACAACAACACAAAAATGAAAGATGATAGAACATGATAGAAGTGGGGAACAATATTCGGCGATTAGAAACACCAAACAAAGTAAAATGAAATGCCCGCATCCTCAAAAGTCTACAAATTCCGTAGGGCTTCAAAGTTCAAACTAAACTTTAAATAAATAAATAAATATAGGACAATAATTCATCCTTATTTCCTGCCTGAATAATCCATGCTTATTATAAGCTACCGTCGATTAACATTTAATTAATATATTTAATGATTTAAAGTACATCTAATAACAATTTAATATTGTGACATAACCTGACCTTTTAAAGGTGGTTCAATTTGTTACATAACCTTACATAAAAAAAAGACATATACATCAAAAAAAATTGTTACATAACCTGACCTTTTAAAGGTGGTTAAAAATTAATGTTTAAAAAAAAAAGGTGGTTAGAAATTAGTAGTGTGACATGAAAACATAGTCATATCTCATTAGATAAATGTGAATACACTACAAATGTATTCACATTCACAACATGTTTATTAAACTCTATATATTTTAAAAAAAATACGACAACAATATTGGGAGGTTCCTACAAAAAATAAAAAAACAATGTTTGGAGGAAAAACAAATAGACAATAAGTCAATAAGAATAAACAAACAAACAAATTGCTAATACTTGAATTTGGTGTATATGATGAACAATTGATTACCATAAACACATGAAATAGTACTATTCAACTGTTGCTTCTTATTATCATATTAAAAATTAAAATATAACAATAAATAAATAATCTAAAACTAATAGAATGAGAATAAAGAGGTTCGTAAGACTTAACATAACTAACCACATCGATATTTTTAGTCTTAACTCTTTAATACAAGCTCGAATATGATATCTCACATTTATATGTATGAATTTATGTGGTGTTTGTAACTTGGTCTATAGATAGAGAACTAAGAAGAGGGGAGAGATTATGTATTATTAAAAAATGCAAAAGGTAAACAATAATAAATAATAAAATAAATAAATAAGAATTAATCAAACGTCGATAGGGTTACATAGGAACATGAGAGAAGATGCAGCTGCATCACTGGTAACCATACCACCGGCAAGTCTCTCGTAACTATCAATACAAAACAAAGAAAGCGAAAGCTGAACCTCATGCCGAGTCCAAACTTGTTTCCTAACCATTTCCGACTCACCGAGTCGACTCAGCACCGGTCTAACACACACCATGTACAGCCTCTTATAACCACCGAGCGCCACGACGACTGGCCGGACGGAAGCTGGCGGAGGAGTGGAGACATGGCGGAAGCAGAGGTGTTCCCAGATTGAGTCATCTTTGGTTGTTAGGTTGCACCATAAGCGACAGACACATGATGCTACACCGAGTGAAGGACCGTCGAGGCGTTTAAGGATTTCTCGTAGAATGTCGATGTTGTCGTTTATGAAGAACTTGTGTCTTTTACTTTGTTGTTGTGTCCTTGAAGTGGTTCTTCTTGTTCCTTCTTGCATGTATTCATGGTGGTGGTGCATCATAGTCTCACACGAGAGAGAGATAATGTGGCTGTTGAAGTGGCGAGTTGAAGAAGAAGAAGAAATATGGAATGTGGAAGTGAGGTTGGGGTTTTAACTTTCAAGTTTCAAGGTTGTGACAAATAATTTTTTTTTATATTTCTTATGTAGGAAAAAAAACAAAGGTGTGACAAATATACTTTTACTTTGATTGTTTATATATAAAAGAAAGTTCGGGTGACTTTAGTCTTGAGAGTTCATGATTAGGGCACACGTCAATGTTTAGAGAACACAGTATTCTCTAAACTTTAATGTTTGCCCAACCCTGAGCCCTCAAAACTAATATACTAAGATTGTAATTGTATATGTTTTGGGTGTGACAAATATTTTGACTTTGGAGAATGATATAATGAAATTAATACATGAACATGTTTTGAGAGAGAGAGGGATGATTATTTTCATATATTGTTGTCAGATTATTAATTTGTTGTTATAGTTGGATTTGTGCATGGAGAGAGAGGGAGAATGTGAGTATCGAGGAGAGAGAGAAGGGGACAAGAGAGAAAGGTCCAAATTGCAAAGAACTGGAACCAATGCTAAGCTCTTGTTGCTTTTGTATATAGGTTTTTGGGGTAAGCAGGATTTGTTGTTTCTTGTTTTTGTTCTTGTTTGCATTCTTTCCAATACTATATACTATATACCTTTGTTGGATGCATGAAGACCGTTGTGACACATTCACATCAACATACAGAGAAAGAAAGAAAAGAGTTTTTCACTAACTTTGAAGATCTAAAGTGGAAAGTGGAGGGAAGGGTGTTATAAAATATATATTGTATTAAAGAAATTAATAGTGAGAAATAATATATATTGTGTATGAGTGAGTGATGAGAAATAAATATGATATGACTATACTGTTGAATGAATAGTGATTATATGAATTATCTAGTCTAGTATGTCCTGGTGTGAAGTGGAGTGTAGTTTAGGACATTTTTGTTCAAATCACACAAGAGGTTAAAGTCAAGTACACAGTAACACAGGTGTGAAATTTGAGACTACCTACCATTTTATGTGGGCATGCCTATGAATGCTTGATAAACAAAACCAGATCTGTACAATGTAAAAGTCTACATATGAGGCAAGTATATGGAGCCAATTACCAAAGCCCGTCCGTGTTTGCACTAGTTGATTGACATATTGTTAAGATAGTTGTTGTTTAAGTATTTCAAATTTGGTATGGATTGAGTCGTCACTTCTAAATCGATTATTTTTGTATGTAAAATATGATCGGTTCATAACTTGCGATCTGATATTTTCAATAAAGCAAACAATTTTGAGGTGCTTAAAGAGGAATATTGTTATATTAAGCTTATTAAACTTATGATCCTCCTTTTTTTCACCCACTTATGAAATTGATCTTCTAGTTTTAAAATCAGTAAAGTTTTGATCTCTTTTTCAAAAAATGATGATGTGTTTTAAATAACATAGCATTATGCCTTTAAAAAAAACATAGCATATGATAAGATGATATATAATGATCAATACTCATAAAATTGTAAGAAAATTTCATAAAAACTCCACTTTCAACTTTAATTTTTTTTCTAATTTAATTAATAACAATCAAATTTATTTATTTTGACGTTAAACAATCAAATTATTAATTCATCTGGATGTGAAAAACATCGTTAGATTTTATTCCGCGTCATTGATTTAAAACACCCTTATTCACCATTTTTTTAATCCAAGAATTTATGGGAGAGATTAAAATTAAATGATTTTAAAATGGAGAACCAATTAGTAAATGGACAAAAATAGGGGAATTAAACTCTTTTTTTTTTGGTCAAGTAACCTATGGTTAGAGCTCACACATTTTAAATGTGGAAAAGTGAGATGTCCGGGGTTCGAACTCGGCCCCTACATATAATATGCAATATCCTTACCAACTGAGGTCAGATGAATAGGAGAATTAAAACTCTAATTAAGCTTTATTATTATTATTATTATTATTATTATTATTATTATTATTATTATTATTATTATTATTATTATTATTATTATTATTATTATTATTAATAATAATAATTATTATTATTATTATTATTAGAAATTGAAAAATACATGTGTTTGACATTCCTTTTTTTGTGCGCAATTGTTCGATAGTGGTAAACTTTGTTCATCAAAAAACATATATTGATAAACTTTCACTTACTGTTGTGACATAGGTTTTTTGTTTATTTGAGAAAAAGGGCAGTTTGAATCAGATGTTTTTCTTATTTATTTTTTTGAGTACAAATCTTGTTTTATGAATAAATTGTACGTATAGGCAAAAAATACAACTTTTGTTTATTGTTTGCAGGAATAATTTTACAAAAATGAACAATAGTCAATGACCAATTGAGTTTGGAAAGTGCACTAAGGAGTCCAATATCCACTGTCCAGCAGCAAGGGTTGACCCCTGTGATCATAGTATTGAACCTCTATATTTTTTTATCTAATGTTTCATGCAACACTTTGGATTCCAACAGTTCTCAAGATTTGTTTAAACTACATATCTTTTTAATTAATTGACTTATATCTCGGACTCATTCTACCAAACCATGTTGAATAATTAATTTGTGAGCACAAACGCAATATACTCCCCGTATAAGATAATATTTTTTGTATAAGATAATTCAATTTAAAAATATATATAGATTGAGCTCTTCTCATTTCTCAATACCATATTGTTTAAAAATATGTATAAGATAATATTTTTGTTAAGAAGAAATTTCCCTTTTGATTTAATATAATTAAGAATGAATAATTTTCATTTCATAACAATAACATACTCCATTATTTTCAAATCTTAAATATGTAGAGATCTTACATGCAGAATAAAAAATCTATATATCTGGCTTATAGTGATCATTGCGCATGTTTATTTTCTTTCTTTTTGGATAGAATACTTGATGCACACGTAGAATACCATACAACTATATATATATATAGTAGTGATATAATGTGATATTGCTCGCTAATAACATTTGCTTATTAGAAGAAAGAAAGATGCCTGTGACATAAAGACAACAACAAGAGTTTAAATTTCTCCTTATGTTTGGGTTGGCAATTGAGTGCCAACAGTGCGTTTTAGAAACAAAAAGAGAATGCACTTAACCAACCAAAACTACGTTGAATTTTTGCCTATGTATCGTTTCAATAAATGGCAACAAAAGTGGTGTGAACAATGCTCCACCAAACTATAGTCTCTATACATTTTTCCATTCCCTAGCTAATCAAACCAACTAAAATAAATGTGACACTACAACCACAAAGATTTCATGTTTTCAAATTGAAAATTTTGATGAGTGAATTTTGAATACCAACAAATTAACGGTCCGTTTACTATTCATATTTTTTGTTTTCATTTTCACTTTAAATAATAAATATAAGCTAATATAAATCCAACATTTTTCACATCATTTTTCTTTCCCAACTTTTGAAAATAGATCTAATATTTTCAAAAAAAAAAATGAAAATGTTAAAATATTATATTTTTATTGTTTCGGAAGGAAAAAAACATTCATCCTAGTTTGTCTCTCATCTTTCTCCTTATCATAATTGTTTACTACAGAGTTTGCCGTGTTTTTTTATCAAGTAGTTTAATGATTATAAATTCATATTTTAAGGTAAATAAGTAGATTGTCTGATTCTCTAACATTATGCAATATTTTTATCAAATGAGCTAAAGTCTGATGGGACGGGAGAGTCTTCTATATCTTTATTAGCAATTAAAAGTAAACTTATTTTATAAAATAAAAATAATAAATATTTTTAAATCATAAACTAGGCCTAACAAAAAGTAGGAAATTTCATATCATAGTAAAGCAAAAAACTATTGAAATGTCTCACGGGGGTTGGATTTTCTCCCATGTAAAGGAAAACCCCCAAATCCTTTGAGACAAATAGCATATAAAATAAAATATGAGGAAATAGCATATAAATTTGGTAATATAGTTATGGGGTTTGAAATTGACATTTGATTTATAATAAAGCTTTTTTGTGTACGTGACAATGTGTATGAAGAGACCAGACCCCACACTGCAATTTCATGAGTGTGTCTTAAGGTATTGTTTTTATTGAGTTGGCCTTGTTTGTTGGACATACTTGAGGGAATGCACTGTTCTCTATTCTTGCTCTAAGGAACAAGATAAGTGCAAAAATACAAGTAGATATCCCTATGAAGTTCACAACCATAAATTCACCAATTTTTTTCATCTCGCTTCTTTCTAACCCAACAATTATCCTTTGTACTTTGTTGTTGTAAAGTTGTGCCCACATTCTAATTGGTCAACTAGGTAGTATATATCAGAGAATCTAGTATTGTCACTCATGTCCATACGTCAACAAATTATATATCCAAAGGTGAAGCAGAGTTCAATAATAGAATCAATCAATTCTCAACTGTGGTCCAATGTTCATCATATCTTTCGGATGAGATTCTCATATATTCTTCCATCCATGAAAGATAGGACTCTATGAGTGGTAAATAGATGAATTGGATAAAAGTAACTTAGAAAAGAAATGTTTGGTCCCTTAAAAAAATATTTGGTACTACATTGAGAAATTAAAAGAGTTGATTTTGAGTAAATAGATGATGATTAAAATTGAAATAAAGTTGAAGTGATTTGTGTTTAAATACAATCATGTAAAATGAATTTAACTATAAATTTGTATGTTAAAATCAATTATAGAATAAAAAACTATAAATCTTAACTTTAAAAATAGAATTAATTCTAGAAGAATTTTTTCTAGGGACAAATAAATTTTATTTGAAAGCATCCAAACATATCAAAATATATTTTACACATTCAGAATCAATTTTAAGCTTCTAGAAGTTGAACAAAACAAGATAATAATAAATGAATTCAATCGATTTAACTCTATTTGAAATACATTAAAAAAATATTAATTCACCCATCATCCATTTAATAAATACTATCTACTTTATATTTTAACAATTTTTTGTTGATGGATGTCCAATTTTATTTTATTTTTAAATAAAATGTTTTAGGCTGCTATCAAACCACCATGGATTACTAGAGCACTGCCATCGAACCACCATGGATGTCGTCAACCTAACGTACAGTCGTACATAGTACCGTCACAATCTGATCAGACCCGTCGTAGGAAATACCATAGACTATAGCCGACGGCCGGCCCAAGCCACCACTTTCTTTATTATTTTTTACATAAAGTTGCTCATTTTAATACTTTAACCAATTCTATTTTGAATATGTATCTAACCCGTTGATCTTATGTTGTAGCGTATGAATTAGATTATTAGATTAGAGGAACATGCATTTCGATGAATTGTATGGATAAAAAAAATGCATAATTTTACCATCCTTGACGAAGAGCTGTAAGTTTAGGACATCTCTTCCAGTAGTATAGATTTACCCCATGTAATGCATATCAACTTTCAATTAGTAAACTATGCCCCCCTAAAAAAATTAGTAAATTATTCTTAAATTTCTTGATTTTTTAGAGTGAAGCTCCTATTCCTCTCTAACTTCTCTTCTCCATCTTTATCATCCGTAAGTGATGGTGATTTTGAGTTATTTGTTGGTCTGAAATCACCCATTTTACACATTTTTTTACCATCTTCTAATCTAAATAAATGGTTTCTAACATATTGATAAATGTTGCACAACATTATTACAATTATAAATGTTGCACAACATTATTCTAGACTATAATCAAAGTCTAGAAAGAAAGAAAAAAACACCATATGATTAGGGATCTCCCAATTAGCACAAGTACCTTGTGATAAAAACTTTAACCAACATCCAGATAACAAACAAACAAGCAAGTAAAAGGTAAACAGAAAGAAGAACCAGAGAACAAACAATGTTGCAATGACAGCCATGGTTCTATACCAACCTTATGTATCATGACATCTTTCTCCCAAGTTCTAACCACTCTCTTAGCTATGGAATCTGCTCCTTATTTTTTTAAATTTTATTTTATAGTTAATTGATTTAGTTTATTTATTTATTGTGTCTTTGCTTTTGCATGGGATTGAGGACTTTGTTGCTAATTATTCCATGTTTCATAGGGAAACTTCCTCAATCTGGACACTAAATTACTAACTTTCTAAGCTGCTATATATATCAGAAATTAATATTGGGTGAGAAGCTCTGACAGAAGCATCTTTAAACATTGATATAGTTGAGCATAAAACCAAGAACTATGTTGCTCGTAGGATGTGAACAAGTAACTACAAAGCACAAGGTTATAAGTTACTACTAGAGCATCCAAAATTAAACTTTGCTAGCCATAAGTTATATTACTTACATTTAGTTTTAAGAAATATCTGCATTCATGCATTCGAGATATCAATGAGAGTACTTATTAAGATTAGATGATTCATATTTAAGGATGATATTTTGAATTACAAAATTGAAATTAAATCTATATTTATTTAGACCGTTTAATCTTAATCGAGTGAACAAATATGATGTGTGAATGTGGAATTCCACTAATTAATCCAAGAACAAATATGATGTGTGAATGTGGAATTCCGCTAATTAATCCAATTTCTTTGATCTAAGGGTTCTTCTGCTAAATTGAAAACACTCCCCCAAGACCCAAAATTTCCAAAAGAGTGGAATTTGTTTTTTTTTTCTTTTCTTTTTTGTTTCAATGGCCATTAATATAAAATAATATTAAATGCCTTGGCACTTACAGAAACATGCTAATTAATCGAAGAATTATTCTTGGAGTACGCAACAATATATAAACAACGTATTGTAGCTACTATCAGGGCCGTCTTAGACGATTTGAAGGCCCCGTTTCAAACTTATAAATTGGTCCTCAATAAAACAAACACTAAAAGCATAATTTAAAAAAATTGACTAAAATCACAAGCATATTTAAAAAAGATTGACTAAAATCACTAAAAATGTGCACTAATAGGGATAAACAAACACTAAAAGCATAATTTAAAAAGGTTGACTAAAATCACAAGGCGCCCCAGTGGTCTAGCCTAGCCTCGACGGGCTATGGGCCAGCCCTGGCTACAATCATATAGGAACGCTAATGGAAGTAGGTTTAAGGAGTTGACTCACCCGTAAAGTTACGAGTTCAACTTCCGTCGTTAATATGAGGACATCTTTCATAGATTATTTGTTAGTACCACGATAACCATTCATTATGTGCCTTAACACATGTCTTGACTTTAATGAATCCCTCCAGACCCTAACTCACATAAACTCTACTCTTACTATAACAAAAAAATAACATAGGTACACATACTCACGTAAACTTTACTTTTACTCTAATAATAAAATGACATAGATACACAAAATTAAAATATATATATTAACACTTTTGAAACAACAAATTTGTTTATAAGATATGTTTACACCAGAAAATGTGTCATATAATATATTAATATAATTTTTTTATAAGCATGTGTTTTATTCCATCATGGACCAACGTCTGAAAGTGATTTAAAACTATAAGCGAGGATGCTCCTTGTATATGAAAACTCAGTATCACTCATGATCACGATTGAGACAATCATCCAATTAGTGTTAGTTCATGCATAGCAATTGATGATGGTCATCTAATATTTCTAATTGAAGAATTTTATCAAGAAGCGCAATTTATATTCATTTTTCTCTGATTTGTGTGGAATCAATTTCAACGGTAACTTTGTTTAAGTCCAAAAGACTTACATGATTAAGTTGCAACATCGACAATCGATGCAATTTTAAAAGGTTTTTATATTGTGGGTTTCACATTGTTGAAATATTCGGTTTGTTACATGTATATATGTGTTTAAACATCTTCATCATTTGAACTAGATTTTATCGTGAAATTCAAACTAACTTATTAACATTTAAATCACCAAAACCATATAGCATATGTGAACTTCTCCACCCTAACAATTGTCTTAGATGTATGGTCAGTTGTTGACATATTTCATTAAGCGACTTTCTTTTTTTACCCATTCTTTCTAAAAAAAACATACATTTGTCCGAAATTATACTACTAGACAGCAAAAAACAAAATAGTGTCGTTGTACATAGTTGTACTTGTTTAGAAGTATAGATTTGATGTACTTGAGGTGGAAAGTGGGAAAAAAAATATTTTTTTGGTGGATATAAGAAATGACATAATCATTATAAATTCACATACGTAAATGAATGTGTTGGCGTTTTAATCTCGGTGTTCCCTAAAAAAAATCTCAGTGTCCGGCTTAATAATTTAGAGTTAAATTAAGATTTTGGAAAAAAAATTCTCTTTGTTAACTGATTTAATTGAGTAAGAACTTTAGGCCAAATGATATATGGAGGATGAGCAAGTTAACTGCCTATGTGGATACAAATTGCACGAACGCAAGGGACTAGCTGATGGCAGGACACTAGCTACTTACCATGTGAATAAAATTGTTTGAGGCAGATGATGATGCCATTGGTAGGACATTATTATTCAGGAACCCATAAATGTACCAAAGTAACTTGACAAAATAAGAAAAATAAGATCGAAAAGAAGAAGACTTAACCATGTGAGTTATAAGGTTTGTCACATCAACCCACTATATACGGTAATAAGAGTGTTTCTTACCTTTTTTTCTCATATAATGTACTTATTTAAGTTCAATTTAGTTTCTAAACAAAAGTTCAATTTAGTAGATAACATTCATTTTGGTATTTGAACGTGTAACGAATAGTCACGATAGTATTAAGTATATGGAAACTTTAAAATAATTCATGATTGTGCATTACGTTAAAATGTATCTTTAATATTGTCATATTAGTCCTTCAATATACTTATTTATTGTCACATTAGTCCTTACAAACACTTAATTACGGTCATATCAGTCCTTGTATGAATATAGTTAATGTCACTGTTGATGGACTATTTCAATGTCATAAACTATTTTGACTAATAAAATGCATAATCAAAACTTATTTTAAAATTTTGATACATTAAAAGATTATTGTACCTACTCATTTCACTTAAAGGACCAAAGTGATTATTATCTCTCAATTTCTTCTTACTTGAATCTATTTTCCTAAACACTTGAAAAGATTAATTTTAGACCAAGATCAAGAGATTCCTCCTATCTGAGGAAGGGATAATTCCTTAGCAACCGGTAGAAAATTGGTAAATAATTTTTTATCCATTATTCATTCAACACTAAGTTGGAGATAAAAATAAAGAGAATTACGTGATAGATGTTATAAAAATAATAGAGATAGACAATGATGTGTTAAATATATCTAGAGAAATTAAATGCATACTAATACTAGTTTAGAGCCCCGGCGTTGCCCAGATTAAATATTAAATAAGTTTGTGTGCATGAGTACACGTGTGAATACATTTTTTTTTTGTTACAATGTAAGTATATTAATTTGAATTTATTTAAATTTACAATTATAATAATATCTTTAAAATAGATATAAATGGTGAGATGAATATCCAATGCAAGAATAAAAAGTGTAACAAAATCAATAATTAATTAGTTCAAGTGGTAAGATTTTTTAGTCCCTTTAAACATGTGGTCATGGGTTTGTTTCGTGGCTCATCCGTATGAGGAAAAATAATCGATTGAAAGGGAAGAACCCACCTTTTGTGCTCCACCGATTTCTGACAATGATTAGTCATCTCTAATGATCATGGAATTTCTGAATCTATATCATGGTTATCCAAAAAAAGTATAATGAATAAATAGACAAAAGACATATATATTAAGTCCTTAAAAAAATTATACGACTTCACAATGGTTATAGTTTTTGTGAGGAAACAATGGTTATAGTCTTATAAAATATTCTATATTCATAGGAAGTTGGTTTAAATTTATGGTTGTTGTTAGAAATTAAGATACTTTTTTATCTCATAACATATTACATCATTCAACACAGATTGATATATTTTTTTATAATAACACAGATTGATGTTTTGTATCATTGCTGCTTCACACAATGCATTAAATCTTGATCCCCTAGAATATCACCAACAATAAAATTAGAAATATATAATATATTTAGTTTGTTGAGATATTTATGCTACATAAAAAATAATGAATATTTAGAAAATTCAAAAAATAATAAATTTATTTAAATATAAAACATAATATTATAAAAACATTTTTAAAAATGTATATTGGTATATTTATATCAAATTAAAAAAAATATTATTCAAAAATAAAAAATATTCAAAACAAATGTGAAAGCGACAAAAATATTGAATATGAAAAAAATAAAAAAATAAATGAAAAATAAACTATTGAAATAAATTATGATAAAATTAAATTATACTTTTAATAATTGAACGAACAAATTATTATTTACTCAGATTGAGTAACATATTTATTGAAAAATATCAATGTAATGTATATAGTTTGTTGATATATATATATATATATATATATATATATATATATATATATATATAGAGAGAGAGAGAGAG
>Ga0315914_1002504_pt1 | contig 28111 bp, 16 predicted proteins | sample MpolenodulesMG_FD_203920 | JGI IMG/M metagenome (GOLD analysis project Ga0315914, IMG submission 203920) | Medicago polymorpha root nodule microbial communities from Los Angeles, California, United States - elongated nodules | ecosystem: Host-associated > Plants > Roots > Nodule | place: USA...
AAAGAAAAGAGGATTTATTTTGAAGTCATGTAGTTTAGCGTCAATTCTTTGCAATTTTCACCTTCTTTAATTTCCTTTTTCTTAGTTCCTTGACATGGCTATTGGGCATATGACTCTTCTGTGTGCATATAATCCCTTTTTTGTACTAGATGCTCATAATGAATGCGAGCAATATAAAGACATGTTGCTGTTGTAAAACATCATCAAAATACTTGCTAAATTTCTGGGTAGCAAGAAGTGTTGTTGTTGTAAGACATGTTGCTATCGTAAAACATCATCAAAAGCTTAAAGGAATGTTTGTTTGGGGATCAAAACTTGGGTGAAGAAATGGCTTGGAGAGAAAAGGGTTGGTTTTTGAAGAAAACAAGAAGAGATGTCGTGTACTCGTACTATATATATATATGTATAATATATGTTCGGTACTTAGGTACCGAAGGTGAAACCAGGCTAAGTTTAAAAAATGCACATACGGTAGTTAAGTACCGGATGTGTTATTAAGGACTTTTTTGTAACTTTAGGGGGCCTAAAGAGATATTGGGGGGTCTAAAAAGCAATCCCCTTTTTTTATTAAGAAGATTGGGCTATCTTTTTTTTAATTGGAGTGGGCTTAATCTTATGGGCCAACCATTTGAGGAAAAAAAATAAGAATATTTCTGTTTAGGCCCCCATAAATAAAAAAATAGTTTGTTTTAATTTATTAACAAAATTAAATAAAATCATGTTTAAAATATATTTTTATCCAATGGATTATCATTAATGTTTTAGGTGATCCATTGGATTTTTAAAATAAGGTGGATTGGACCTATCCATAATTTTAAATGGATCAATTCAATCAATTAACTTCTTTTTTGTTTGGTGGATGGATTTGGTGGATGTTATGGTGGATTAGTTGCATAGATATGAATTTGATGGATCATATTGCTACCTCTAATTTTGATGGTGGCTTTCTGAACAATTTGATAGAGAAGTGAGGGAGTAGAAATTGGTAAGGTGTAGCCAAAGGTAGGGACGGATGCTAGTAAGAGCATGGCTTCCCCAATTATTTTTATTTTGTTTTAATATAAGCATGTATTCTTTTTAAGGATTAATACATTTTGCCACCCTAATTGCTCACAAACACTTAAAAAATAATAGTTAACTATCGTTAATTGCTCAATGGCTATACAAATTATTTATCATATTTTAAATTGGTTTAACCCATGTAAAAAGTGATAGAGTGGTAGTTAACTATAGGCGAAAATATTTTTAATAATTCAAGATATCTGTAAGCAATTGCTAAATGCATAAAAAAAATAAAAAAAATAAAAAAACAATCTTCTTCTATTTGCGTCTAGAAAACGCTTCCATTCTCCAAACACGTAATTTTTAAAGGAGGCTGAGCTTTTTGCTTTATTGGCCCCATAATTTGCCCCTTTTAAGTCTGTGGTTCATAAAATTATGTTTGCTACAAATGGTCAAAAAAGAAGAGGAGAGATTCAAATGCATCAGCATCATAAGTAATTTTGTGGTGGATAATGATACAACATCATTTCATACATTCCTTTTCAAAGAAAATGTTGGGCGCATACATAAATCTAGAGCAATCTCGTGTTTTATGTGATCAAATAAATAGGTAAGAGGTATTCCGATTTCAACAAAGTTTTTTAAAGGAAAATTGTATAACTTCCAACAAAGTGTGATTTTACCATAAATAAATTGAAGGTGTATTACAAGAAAGAAACAGGCTAAAGTGCACGACATATTTTGTCCTCACGTACGAATGTGTTGCCAACTTGCCATTATGCTTGGTCATTCAATTACTTTCTTTCTTAATTTTAATTTGATCCAAACATGCCAATTTCACACTTGCATGAAACTCTCTTAATTTTTTTGGGGTCCAATTCTCTTCAATTTATGTGGGATAATTCTATTATTTTACACGAACACGTGATATTATGTTCTACGAGTCTATTTCACTATTTGACAATACCTAACTCTATTATAATAGATAATTTATCACATATAAGTTTATATGATTAAAGTAGGAGTTAGTTTAATATGAACCATTAATAAATGGCCTAAAAGTGGATCCTTACTCTTTTGAAGTAGGGTTTTTTGGTAATAGTTTTCTCTCACAATTTTATAACATTTTTTTAATAAGCATACAATAATTTTTCGAGATATTAATTCAAGTAGTGTTTGTGCATATAGCATATTTTCCTTCATTCTCAGTCTCATTGTCTTAATTGAAAATATTTATGAGTTTTTTTTTGAGAGAAAAATATTTATGAGTTTAATGACTATACATTGAAGATGTAAGATGGTTTTACATTTTATTTTATAGTTCAAAAGGGCGTGCATTGTAGCGGATACACCATCCCGTACTAGTTCGGCCTACCTCACCTTGGAAACCAGCATCGATGTTGCACTTCATTCGTTCACTCTGAGGCACCTCTCATTTCAAAAGCTGCTGTCCCTGGGATTATGATTGTCACAGGCATGCACATCATTAGAGTATATTGTTCAACCAAGAGGGTTTTAAGTCAAGACATTAGTCTTGACTAGTATTTTGTTTAATGGAAATGCTATCGAGTGTCCACGGGTACTTGTTAAGGAATTATAAAAAGAAATATTTTCTTGGAATTTGTGTATTATACTTTTTTTTTTGAAAGAATGTATTATACTTTTTGAAAGTTAAAAAAATGTTTTTTTAATGCAAAATTTGACATTTCTTTTTGCTTTTAGCACCTTAACTAGTGTCTTGGGAGCACTGATTAACAAGACCCTTTGTTTAATTATCGTAATTTTAAGTGAACAATTGTAGTAGTAACTAGACGCCGCTAGCGAGCAAAAAAAAAATGTTTGAGTGAGCCACCAAAATAAACTATAATACACATACAATTTTTTTTAAATAAGCATTAAGCACAAAATAAACCATCAAAATTTTAAATTATATACCTTAAAAATTTAAAAATAATTTTCTACGCGTTTTGAGTGACTTAAAATTGTGATGGTAAAGTGCATTGAGAGAATAAGGTGAACCGCAAGTTAATTTTATTTAAAATAAATGATATTTTAGTAATTTTCCTATAAAAAAAATTAACTTTTTTTGGTGGGGTGGTTTGTGGCCCACAAAAGCCCTAAAGGAGTTCCACCACCGCGAAACCCGATTACCAAGTAGCGAATAAGAAAGGATTCATAGATGACTTACTCATCTTCTAACTACTTATTTTGAATCAAGTTATTTCTTTTTTGTTGAATTCAATATATGTCAAACATACCTCCTAAATTTTACAAATAGAATTGGATTGTTGAGTTGAAATTGAATTAATCACTTTAGATACAAACTTATATTTTATTTAAGAACAATTTAATACACTTGCTAAATTATACATCATTATCCATTACATTTTATTTATAATGAGGACAGTTTACTTAACGAACTTAGAATTTCTCATTATAATCTATCTATATATTTGCTTTTCTATTTCAAAATAAATCCAAACATTGCACCAAATTAAATTGATACTACTATGGCTAAATATACCACAAGAAAGCAAACTACAAAATATTGAAGAGAAATCAACAAGTTGAGGCTATTGTTCCGAGCTAGATTGATCCAAATAAGAAGAAAGATTGATCCATACGTCAGTGGCCAAACATGAAGAAAATGTATTTTTATTGAGGAAAAAAAATCAAATTATACACCTGATTTGTGCATTTGGACAGTTAAGTAACATTTTAGTGCTAATGGTATTTGATAAATCAAAAAAGGGTAAAAGTTTGGAGATTCGAATCAGAGTAATTCCAGATAGAGAAGATCCAAAGGGTGGGGAAGGGAGTAGGGACCACATGTGAAGAGGAACATGCATGATTTACTGTTACTGGACACAAATGGCAATTTTTATTTGACACTTGTATACCTCTTACTTAATTTGACCATCCAAAAAGCCATAACACCACAAAACCATTATCTAGTCACTAACTTGTCATTTGTCATAGCCATTGCATTATGCATATCACATGATTCTGAACGCCATGTCCTTTTTAGTTATACCATTAATTAATTCACTAATAAATTATCAAATTGCAGTTACCTTTTTTATAAGAGTGAATATATTCCTTAAGTATCATGAAAGAAAAAGGGTGGTTATAGGAGGGCCAGCTAATTTTTTTTAGCTCTTTTGATTTGCATGGCTGGACGCACCAATCGGAGTTCTTTTTTACAAGTATTAGTTGCGTAAAACACATGCTAATTTCACAGAGTAGTTTTTTTTTTTGGTAGAACAAAGTAGTAATTGTTTAATAGTATAATTTTTTTTGAAGAGAAGATTGTTACGATAATAACAATAACTTACAAGTATACCATTTGCTTCAATTTGTTTCTTAACTTACTCCATAAATATATGATTTTTTTAGGGTAAGACTTACACTACTTATTGATGAATTGGAGATAATTTATCTCTAATGAAAAAAATGTGAAAAAATTTGATATTCTTAAAATGAAAATGATACGTGATTATAAAGAAAAAACACTATCGATGAGACCTACATTTCCCTTTGATTGATTGCGTGTAATTTACCCCTAATGACAACTAGGATTCGATTATAGAACGAACAAACGAGATTGAGATAACATATTGAATGAAAGAGATGAAGAAGTTTTGTTATTTTTGAGATGAAAATTGTATGTAATTGATTGTAAGAATAAAGATAAAGAAAATATCTCCAAAAAATAGAAAGAATAAAGATGAAGAAAAGATATTTATTTATAGGGATAAATTACCTTCAATTTATTATGGGTATTGTAAAAAAAACATTTAGATATTTTTTGTTCAAGATCACTTTAAAGTTGTAACTATATTAATTATTAATTTACGAACGTATTCTTAAATTGTATTTCTTTCGGATTTGACCAATACGCATTCACAATGTAGTTTTATATTGAAGACCCAACACTGCACACAAGACATTCATCAACGATCACATGATCATGATCAAACGTTGAAGAGAAGATTCATACATTTGATAAACATCCTCTTCAACATTTTTTGTTATTTCTTGTAAATGATTTCAAAGAATAATAGAGTTTCTTCATCCAGAAGCAATATACATTATTTCATTACTCGCTCAAATCAACCTGCTAACTTAATCTGAATATTTATATGGGAAATGTTAAAGAGTGCTCTTATAGCATTAGATAAAGGAACAAAAATAAAAATTATGTGTTGGAAAGTGATGAAAAGCGGTCACACTTATGGTGAAGGTCCTGCTACTTTATTCGTTTCGATTCTCTCTTGGAGTAACTAAAACGAAACTTATTAGTATGTGAATGAGAGAGTATAAATCACACTTACGGTGTATTTTGGACCAATAATATAAGTGGCCTATGGTGAAGGTCCTACTTGGCATTTCATCTGGTTGTTCTTTTCACCTAGACCGAATCATCTTCACAACTTTATCATTAAAATCATACCACGTGGCACGTACGTGACAATTGTCCACACTGAATAACTAGTAACCAGTAACATCTGAGCGTGCACATACGCGCCAGTGCTCAAGATTCCAGAACTCATCGAATTTTCCCGAATCTGTGTCACAAGTCCCCGCATGCCACTGTTTGGTCCCATTCAATACTGTCCTTTTCCTCTTCCTCACAAACAAACGAACTCCATACACCATTTCAGCATAAGCACTTGGCTTCTCATGCTATTGCTACCTTATGCAAGAGTCTGCATTATTTGAACAACCGTTTTTGTGACAACTTGGGACAACCATTAATTTAAAAAGAACAGTGAATATTGATACGAAAATCAAAATAACAGAGAAAGAAAAAGTAAATACCTAATGTGAGTATCAGAGAGATAAAATTATTACAAAAATTATCAAAAAACAATGGTACAAATATCATTTCTCTATAAGAGTAGTGCTAAATCATGGTCTTAACAACATTTTTTTTCTTTCAATATTCACTTTTTTTATTAACTTAAATCATGATGTTCCCACGCTTTAGAAATTGATTTCATTTAAAATAATGTGTCGTGCATTAATTTCATCTAATAATATAATGAGATGTTGAAGAAAATGTTGAAAAGAAGATGTCATTAACGTTTTGTATCAACATCTCAATATATTCTCAATCCTTCACCTCTGCACCATACATGCCCCCTCATGTAACTAAAACCATCCAATTAGTCAATAATGACTTCATTGATAATTTAAGTTTAAGTTTAGTTCGTTAGATTTTCATTAATTTCCCCTTGTGTTGCACAAAACAATTATGAAGAGACTAATAGAAAACAGGATCAAATGTGAAAAGTTATACATTTACAAATGATTTAAAATAAATCAGAACACATTTAAAATGAGATGATAATAGATTTTTTTCAGCTTAACCAAGTTAAGTTCAAATTCAGTCATGAGTCAATTTGTTGCAAATTAAAAAAAATGATTTTGACATTTAATAATTTAGAGATATTATCAATAAATAAAAACATAACTATTTTGTGTTTATTTATCGTAGTGAAAATCATTTTTTAAAAAATAATAATTTATAGATCATCTGTTATAGGTTTTTTATGGAAAAAAAATCATTTTTTCCTAAAAAATTAATCACTTTTAAAAGCATTGCATCAATATATTATAGTTTTTTTTTAAAAAATTGATCTAAAAAAATCTATGAAAAACTACAAATTAAAAACTATTAAAATTAACTTCTAAAAAAATAGAATTTTTTTCTATAGAACAAAAATAAGTATCAAAACGTTGATGTAGTTTGGTAAAAAAAAAACATATAATAAGTTGTATCCAAACAAACACAAAGAGCTTATCATTGGGTTTGCGCAGAACTTAACCAAAAAATGCCGTCTTCGTCTAACATGATTTTTTTTTTCTTTCTTTTCAAATGAAGACAATTGTATTAACCAATTTTAACGGTGAATTCTAAGGTGAGGGTTCAATTAAATCCTTCATCGATGGAGCACCAACAACTCATCATTAGATTGAATCAATGGACCACATTATTTGAAAATAAAAATCATAACATATATTCCTTTCCACACACAATTATGTTTGTATGTCTATCCTCTCCACCTTCTTTCTTCTCTTCGCGCATATCCTCTCCAGTTTGAGAAGTTGCACATCCGGTATGTGGTTTTGTTTTCTGGGTAAGACAAGTGAGAACCATTATTTTTCATCAAATCAATAAAATAAGTATCCATTAACTAACAATAACACATGATTATAATCAAATTGAGGGTGATGAGACCAAATCATTCCAAGTCGATGGTTGCTTATAAAAAAAAAAATCCTAGTCTAAAGCTCAGTCGTGTATATAATCGCCAACATTCATTCAAATTGACTGCATTTTCTCTTGTCATGGTAGTAATGGAAATTTAATTGAATCAGTTGGTCAAATTTAAACCTTTATTCTTTTTGGTGATTAAATTCAATCAAAATAAAAAAAAATAGAATCAAAAGCAGAAAAACAACCATAATCTTCATACAATTGCACCATGGTGTGGGCAATTTTTATTTAGACCGATTAACATCACTTTTAGCAAGCGTCTGCATATTTGTGGTTAATAAATGTTGCAAATGGAAAAGAGATGATGGTAGGATTGTGTGTGAAAAAGAGAAGATGTTCTTATTTTTATTTTCAAATAATCTGGACAATTGATTAAATCTAATGATGAGTTCTTGGTGGTCCACCGGTGAGGGACTTAATTGAACCCTCACCCTAGAATTCACCAATTTTAACACATTTATCCTTTTTATTTTAAAACAAACTTTTCTTTTGAGCAAATGCAAGATTATAGCATTTCATTCATAATCAAAGAGTATAAAGTAGGAGATACATTATGAAAAATATAGAGGCTAAGATGAGATAACACAACTCTAATAATACTATGAGCAAACTTATTTGCTTGCCTCCGAACAAACAACGCTACAAAATCAAAATTAGTTAACAAGAGACTCTTACTTTGGGTTACAAGATCTTCAAATTCATTGAGCGTTAGGGAACTAGCGACTTGCTATCAGTTTCAAAAATAACACCATGCATACCATTGGATATATCCGTTTTAATAGATTACAAGAATTCAATGGATTCTGCTTCAAGAACGGTAGCCAAGAAGTATAAGTAATCTGATTTACCAATTAACGATAGTCGTGTTGAGTCTCTAAAACACATACCATATATCGGGATGGAATTGTCACTGAAAGTAGCAGCATCTACGTCGCACTTGACCGTACATGTTGGAGGCTTTGTCCATGAAGAGGTGTGATTTGAATTGTGAGCCAAAGTTTTTGCTTTTCGCTTGTAGCTAAATTCATGGAGGACGTCATGAGCGCATGTAACAATCAAGATGGGAGAAGTATAAGTGGAATCCTAAAGCTTTGTGTTGCGACTCTTCAACAAGCTCCGTAAGGTTATGACGGTTAAGAGCCTCAGTAGGTTTGGAAGCCTATTAAATAATTTAAACAACATGACAGTAAGGTTATTTGCCACATGGAACAACTTTCTAATTATGTTGTCGATGCCAATTTTATCCTAACAAGCAACAACCTTGGAGATACAAAGAAGGTATGCATGTCTGTTCTTCCAAGAGATCACAAGAGACACATGTATCAATACAAGGGATGCTACACATGGTAAGGTTGGATAGCGTGGGAAAACATTCATGTGTTATGCGCCAAAGGGAGGAACAAACTCAAGGTAGGACTTTTAAGTTCCAAAGGAGCTACCAAGAAGTGGACTCATGTACGAGGTCTAAGCAAATTCGGTATGTTGACTTTACCGTATACGAGCCATTAGTTGTTGCTTTTCAGATACATGAATCTTCTCTTGGACAAGTGTAAGGAAGTATGGTGAGAATAGCAACACCGCCCAAATGATTAGATATAGAATGCACAATAGTGTGATTCCACGAATCGAACCCGTATTTATCAAGTGGCTAATCGTTAGGTTCTCGTGGTGAAGCGATGGAGGAGTGGAAGGCTTAAGAGAGAGGAGGTTTTGCAACCAAGGCATGTTTCACACATTAATTTTAGAGTCGTCACCAATCTTCCATATATGACCCAAAATAAGTCATTGTTGAGTACTCCAAAGACTCCTCCAAGTGTAGATTGGATATGACCAAGAGTGGCATCCGAGAAATCCCTTCGCTGGAAGTATTTGGCTTTGAGTACACGAGTAAGTAATGAGGAAGAGTCTGGCAAGAGTTTCCAACTTTGCTTATCAAACATAGATAGGTTGAAAGCTTGCATTTCACGACAACCTAGGTCTCCAAGATATTTGTGAAGAATGCGTTTATCCCATCACATCTGATTGATTCCACAACGACCGTTCTTTTTAGAGTTCCAATAAAAAAAGTTCATTATTCTTTGAATCTTCTCACAAAGAGAGGTAGGGAGGAGGAATGCGCCCATGAAGTATGAGGAAATTGCTTAAACTACTGATTTGATCAAACTTCCTTTCTATCATGAGAAAGTGATCGAGCACTCCAAGATTGACATCTTTTCCAAATTATATTCTTTAAATATGAGAAAACTATTTTCTTGTTGGGAGCTACCATATAAAGGAAGCTTGATTATTTATTGTTTCTGATGGTATCTGAGACACCGAGAGAAGTTGATGTGGCGGATATGTCACCTGATCAAGTGTTAACGGTAAAAGCAATGACAAATTTGTGTTAAGGGAAGAGAAGTGGGTTGTTTGAAAAAGGCCTATTTTCGAAGTAATAAGGCTAATGCGGTCGCCAAAATGACATAATATTATTTACATCTTTGATACTTATTTTTCTCTCTCATCTAAAAATTATTTTTTGAAAATGTACTTTTAATGTTTGTTTGTTACGTATAAAAAATTTTGATTTTTAAATTCAATGTTTTATAGATTTTATAAAAAAAAAAAAAATCAATTTTGTGTTCATTGATCGTAATAAAAATCATTTAGTTTGTTCTATACAACTATATAAAATTATAATTTTTTTGTTAAAAAAGCATCTATCTTTTGATAGTTAAATATTCTCTCATTAAAAAAAATCTATTGTTTCACTAAAAAAGTTATGAACATGTTATTACAGATTAATAAAAAAAGAATTTTGAAAATTTATAATTTAGAGATTTTTTAAAAAAAGTAGAGTTTATTTTGTGGTAATTTATTGTAAAAAAAAATATAATTTAGTTCATTTGAAAATGTATTTGTTATTGAAAAAGTTAATGCTTATTTTCCCTCCCCTTTGAATTGCTCTCTCTTTTTAAAAAATGTTACTCCTTTTTTGGTGACTGCTTTTTCATTTCGAAGACATTGTCAATTTTTATTTATTTTCAATTTTATTAAAACGCTAACAAACAAATACAACACTAAAATTTATTTTTAAAAAATGATTTTATTTTTCCTTACAAAATTATAACAACCCTTATAAGCCTCTGAAATACTCAGTCAATATAAGCCACGTGACTAGCACAGTGGCAACTTCAGTTCTGTTTTTCTATATATAGGAGCATCTTCATCTCCGTTTCGGATCATCGATCAACAATTCACAATTCTTTCACAGACAAAGAAAGAAACAGAATCTGCTTTTTTTTTCTTTCTTTTCTTTCTTCTCTAAAATCCTTCAGTCTTTTCTTTCCTCTTCACAAAAATGTTTATAGAGAATTTCAAAGTCGAGAGTCCCAATGTTAAGTACACTGAAACTGAGATTCACTCCGTTTACAATTACGAAACCACTGAACTTGTTCATGAAAATCGTAATGGCACTTATCAGTGGATTGTTAAACCTAAAACTGTTAAATATGAATTTAAAACCGATATTCATGTCCCTAAATTGGGGTTAGTCACTTCGCTAATTTCATTCATAATCTTTGTTAATTTTTTTTTTTTTTTAATTTTCTGATTTATTATTTTATTGGTTTGATATGTTAGGGTAATGCTTGTGGGATGGGGTGGAAACAACGGTTCAACCCTTACCGGTGGTGTTATTGCTAACAGAGAGTTAGTTTTCTTAATTCTTGATTTGTTTCTTTCTAATTGTGATTAATTGGAAATTTTATGGTTAATTAATTTTGATTGTGATTATCAGGGGAATTTCATGGGCAACGAAAGATAAGATTCAACAAGCTAATTACTTTGGATCCTTGACTCAAGCTTCAGCTATTCGAGTTGGATCTTTCCAAGGAGAGGAAATTCATGCTCCTTTCAAGAGCCTTCTTCCAATGGTAAATATTTCTTAAACCCCTTTTGTTTTAATTGATTTGTTTAATTGAAAGTTATAATTTTTATATATGATGAAATAAAATAAGAATTGAATGAACCATTGCATGTCACATATTATGATATGATGAAATAAAATAAGAATCGAAAGAACCATTGCATGTCACATATTAAATTGAATATGACTAATGGGATTTCAGCAGGACTAATGATATAAATTGGAATCTAAGATGGTTTGAGTTAAGGATTGATGAAATTGACCAAAAATTTGTTGAAAACTATATGCAGGTCAACCCTGATGACATTGTTTTTGGTGGATGGGATATCAGTGATATGAACCTTGCTGATGCCATGGCTAGGGCCAGGGTTTTTGACATTGATTTGCAAAAGCAATTGAGGCCTTATATGGAATCCATGGTTCCACTTCCCGGTATCTATGACCCGGATTTCATTGCTGCTAATCAAGGAGAACGTGCAAATAATGTTATCAAGGGCACAAAGAGAGAACAAATTAACCAAATCATCAAAGACATTAAGTATGTTTCATGTTAATCTACATGCTTCATGGTTTATGTTGTTATACTTGTACTTTTAGCCGGCTTAAAATTTTCTGAATATGTTCCTCTGTTGACATGAATTCAGGGAATTTAAGGAAGCAAACAAAGTGGACAGGGTTGTTGTACTCTGGACTGCCAACACAGAGAGGTACAGTAACTTAGTTGTAGGACTGAATGACACCATGGAGAACCTTTTTGCTGCTGTGGACAGAAATGAGTCTGAGATTTCACCTTCCACCCTGTTTGCCATTGCTTGTGTTATGGAGAATGTTCCTTTCATCAACGGAAGCCCTCAGAACACCTTTGTCCCAGGTTTGTTGCTTGTCTTTATTTGCCCCCAAAATCTTTCACTTGATTATTTTTGTTGATAGTTGTTAACTTTTCTTTTATTATCATCAGGGCTTATTGATCTTGCCATCAAGAACAACACTTTGATTGGTGGTGATGACTTCAAAAGTGGTCAAACCAAAATGAAATCTGTTTTGGTTGATTTCCTTGTAGGTGCTGGTATCAAGGTACATTATTCTTTGTATTAATGTTATATATAAATCATGGGTTTTCAGTTTTACTTTTGATGTATGTATGACAGTCTATTATATGGTTCTTTGTATGTTTAACTTATGCATTATGCTAATTTAAGTTTCCAACAAGAAAATAATTGAAGTGTCTTGTTGATAATTGACAGCCAACATCAATTGTGAGTTACAATCATCTTGGAAACAATGATGGTATGAACCTCTCAGCTCCACAAACCTTCCGCTCCAAGGAAATTTCCAAGAGCAATGTTGTTGACGATATGGTCAACAGCAATGCCATCCTCTATGCACCTGGCGAACATCCTGATCATGTTGTAGTCATTAAGGTAAATTTTATTTCACAAACTTTTCTATGATTTTATATACTGTAACCTTTCCAGGTCTTTTACTCTCTTCACTTTGGTGCCTTTGCAGTATGTGCCTTATGTTGGCGACAGCAAGAGAGCTATGGATGAGTACACTTCGGAAATTTTCATGGGTGGGAAGAACACTATTGTGTTGCACAACACATGTGAGGACTCCCTTTTGGCTGCTCCTATAATCTTGGACTTGGTTCTTCTTGCTGAGCTTAGCACTAGAATTCAGTTTAAATCTGAAGCTGAGGTAAAGAACTCATTCCCTAGTTTATGTTGCAAAAGAACTCATTCTCTGTTCTGAGATTACAGTCCAGAGATTGTTATAAATGAATTTTTGTTTCTATCACAAACCTTCTGACACCTGAAATGAGAGTTCTTTGATTCTTTCTCCATTACAATCTTTGTATCAAATGACTTAAAACTGTGCAACTTGCTCAATGGTTATGGACCAAAGGCTGTCTACTTAATACTATAATTCCACCTGCTTCTAAAGAGCATGGTGTTGATACTTGCAATGATTATTTATCACCAAGTTACACAATGACATGCAAATAACATCTAAAGCATTAAAGCTTTTTTTGGAATTACTACTGTTTAACCATTTGTTATTGTTCATAATCATGAGTTTAGTTTCCTTCACAACATAAGTTCATAACCTTCCTAAAGCTGCATGATTATGTTGCTCTGAATCAATATTTAGGCTAATTGTGTATATAACTTTTGTTTCATGTCTTTGGTTTACTTAATATTAATTATATCTCCAATATGTTATTCTCAAGTTTCAATTCAGATTTGAAAAGAAAAAACATTCCTCTTAATCCATTTGCATTTCGTGTCATTTTGTATGCAATGCTAATTAATTTCATTCTTTGATTGTTACTAGTCCTTGTATTATATCTGGAGTTAACTATGTTGTGGTTCTTGCAGAACAAGTTTCACACCTTCCACCCTGTTGCTACCATCCTCAGTTATCTGACCAAGGCTCCTCTGGTGAGTTAACTCTACTTGATTCAGTGATGAGTGCATATACACACAGAAATTCAGTTTCAAGAGACAAATCCAGTTATTATAATATTATATTATTATTCGTGCAGGTTCCACCGGGCACACCAGTGGTGAATGCATTGTCAAAGCAGCGAGCAATGCTGGAAAACATCATGAGGGCTTGTGTTGGTTTGGCTCCAGAGAACAACATGATCCTAGAGTACAAGTGAAGCAGGGGATAGAACCATAGTTGGAACTTTCTAGTTTCTAGCTGAATCGGAAAACTTGCCACTGTCCTTTTTATTTTATTTTATTTTCCTTTTGGTTTGCTGATGTTTCCAGTGTAATATTTGACAGTCTTTGCTCCCAAGTGCTTTAGAGCAGGGCTTAGCTTGTTTTTGGTACATGAAAATATAAATATTTATCTACTTGTGCTCAATTGGTATATAACCTTTAATTTAACAACCTGTTTACATCCGTGAAAAAAAACCTGTTCACTTTATTTTAAAATCAACATAAATATTATTGTAAAGAAGTACAAAGGTATCCCAACACAAGATACCAACAAAGATCTCATTATAAACAATCAAAACAGCATATATTCTGAATAACAACTGCACACCAATCAGACAAAGTTAACCTAACCTTTTTACTAGTTCTTGGATTCTTGCTATGAACTAATTTCAAGACACCAGCTTTACCTTTGCCATTAACACACTACAATCTGCTAACTATCTAGAAATAAGACATTGATTCTCATTAACCAAATAGGCTACAATACAGCCGACCACCAAATGTTTCACGGGTATCCCTTTGAGAACATGTTAAATACCGTGACTATGGAAGATACCTTTGAGAATCTAATCCAATGGTGGAACATTGTTAACAATATATACAACATGGACACTGACACGTTGAATATTTAAGAAAATGGGATGATTCAGTATAATTACATGTGTTGGTGTGAAACATTGATACTTGTTGGACACCGAACATGTCTTCTATAAGTTAACATGCTTGTATTTTATTTAGCGCGTCAAACATGCTGGTATTATTATAAATCATGTGAATAATTACGTGCGTGTATTCCTTTAACCCTTGATTAGAGCTACTCTAATTAGCTGCATTAAAATTGTTACAAATTTTGAGAGATTTAATACTTATCAAGGTATCAACTTATTTTGTAGTTTTTTAGAAGAAGAAAAGGAGGTGTCAACGTTAAAGCTGAGTTATTATTAGTGAAATTTAGCCACGTCGTACCAACGACAAATAATTAGTTTGCTTTTTTGTGTGACGGGTACAATAATTAGTTATGAGACCCTACAACGAGAAATTTTAATTTTAGTATGATCACAGGACAAAAAAAAAAGTGTTTGGTCATACACACATAAAAAATCTTTTTTTAATAATAAAGAGGAAATTGATAAAAAAAGATAATTGAATATTTTGAGGAGAATCATTTTATGTGTGTGTCCAAACATTATTGATTTGATCTTATGACCATGGAAGAATACCTTACCTACAACGGCTCTTCCATTGTTTCACATCACTAGTCATTTCCCAGGTTGAAATATTTTGAAAATTATTCAATATGCACCTCAATTTCGCTTCAGATTAAACCTTAACCTCCGATCAGCTATTTTTATATGTAAAATTTGATCGGGTCGTAACTTATGATCGTTTTTTCCCCCGGATCAAATGAAAAATTTTGATGTGCTTATTGAACAACCATCAAATATTTTTTAGAGTATTACTTTTCCCACCCTATTGTCTTCTCGCGCGCCCTGTAAAATTTCCAAAAATGCCCCTTTGCAGTTCGGATTACGTAATCCAGATTGAATTAGCACCATGAAAAAAAAGGGTCTAAATAATGGAATTTTGGATTTTGAGGGCGGAGTCCTGTAAGAAGTCCTTTCTAAGGGAGTTTTGATCATAAAAACACAAGGACAAAAGCTAGGAAGATTAATATAGTCCTTAAAATGACTATCCATGTTACAAACATGTTCAGAATTGGTGCTGGTGATGTCCGGATTACTTAATCCGGATTGCATCAGCACCATAAAAAAAGGGTGTTTTGGGGGTGTTCGGATTATGTAATCCAAAAATCATGTAATGCGCCCTATTTTTTGAGATTTCCGGATTACAAAATCCGGAAAAATCCGTAACTCATTTTTTCACCCTTTAACAAAGGAAAACACCAATCCGGATTATAAAATCCGGAAACTTCAAGGGCATTTTTGGAAAAAATAGGACGCGCGAGAAAAGCTACGGGGTGGGAAAAGTAAATCTCTATTTTTTAACCATGATTTATCTTGTGGCCTTTGTCGACCCACCAATCCAGAATTGGACCATGGCCCGTTTACGGGAACATCATTTCTCTTATCAAGCTTCAAAGTTCAATCATGTTAGCTTACGGACACCTTTTCTGGTTTTGTTCCTTTAAGATTTTTCTACGGTGGGAGATCATTGAGGAGTGTATTTTTTACTAAAAGACACTCATATTATTTCTCTTATAATAAGGCATTCTTGAAACATAAGTGAAATATTGGAGCTAGCTAGAGATGTGAATTATCTCGCAAGAACATGGACAACTTGATTCACTTGTCTGCAAGTAAATTCAAAATGAAAAAAGAAAAAGCAACAACAGTTGCCTATAATGTCTCAGAATTCATTGACAACATGCCTATCAGTATCACAATTAAAACGATACACCACTTTCTTAACATCGAGTGCAAAATCAACCGGTCCTAAGTCCTAACTGCAACTCGTGTGTCCAAGTGAGAGCATGGAAAAGACCTAATGTTTCCCCTATATTCGCATTACACAAATGAGAGAACAAATTGGTATTCCTCCTCATCGTGAATGCAAATACCAATCCCAACATGGTTTTGATGAGTAGAAAGCCATCTCTGTTGATGGTCTGCTCCAGCCCGTGACAGCTTGCTCTGGCATAACAGTAGCTTGTTGATGAAGCATCAATTTCGCCCTTCTCTATTCTTCAATCAAATGCTTTGTACTCTTCACAATTTGTGAACTTGTTTCAGTTGTGCTACTGCTACTCAATTTATTCATTCTTTGCTTCCAAATGCTCCAAGTTAGGACAACCCAATGTGCAGCTATGTCAACATTAAAACATTGCATGTTTTCTACTGTTGCAACCATTGAGTTTTGAATTTTACACCTTATTCACTTTAGATGACCTAAATTCTAAACATTACTACATTTAAAAAATTCAAAAAATAATGAGAAAAATATTAGTAAATAAGAAATTTAATGATATAAAAAGACAGAAATTTGACAATCTTCTGCAAAATCGGTAACACATGTGACAACTCTATCAAAAAATAATTAATATATTAAATAATAACTAAATAAACTGAGTACAATAAGCTATAAGTCAATAGATGGTAAGCTGGTACCATAAGCTGCCTTATTTGTGTCAACAAACATAGCCTAAATAAAAAGTCAAAAGATGGCAAGTCTGCTATCCGCACAACCAAAAATGTATGAAAGAAACCCAAAAATGGATTACAAGAAGAGATATTACTCCTTTTTTCACACATAATGTTACAAATTTCACATGTGTCTCTTACGATTTCTTCAACAAAATAAATATATGTTCTTCTTCCTCTAACATTTTTAACTAAAATATATAAAATTATCTCACCATGAAAGCCTATCAGACATTTTATCAAACATATAAAATTCATACTTAAAAATTGCTTACAATCAGAATACAACACAAATCTATCTTAATAAGCAAAAGATAAATTTCTAGCATTGGAACCTACCTTGACCAAAAAAGGCGTCAAGATAGAAGTTGTTTGAAATAAAAAACAAACTCCTTTAATTGATGGGTTTCACAATGAAGAGGATGACAGAAGAACAACTATATGAAAAACATTCACCCATAATTCAATATCGTAACAAATTTGAGCAAAATTCAACTTGCGGTATACAATATTAGTCCTTTAGGTTTTTTGTGTCCTACGTAGACTTTAAAAAACTGTGGTTGGTTCAACGATGGAAGGAGAGAGATTTTTTTAGGTTACATGACATTAGCACGAAATTTTCACCGCCGACTAATCTCCGTCAAGTAATCTACGGGGTATGAGTTCTTTCCTTCTAATCGATTTTTGTTCATACGCATGTAATCAATCCTCTAACCACATGCTTGAGGAGTCCAATATCCCTTACCACTTGAACCAATTCATTGTTAGTTGGGAGAGAGAGTTTAATGAAACAAAAATATAAGAGAAATGCTAGCAACACACCTTCTAACACACACTTTTTAACATACTCTTTTTGATTGGTTAAAATTCATATGAGACCCACAAAAAGTATATAGGACCCACATGATTTGGTGGGACCCATGTGAATTTTAACCAATCAAAGGAAGTGTGTTGAAAAGTGTGTGTTAGAAGGTATGTTGCTATCATTCCTCAAAATATAATATTACATTTTCACAATATCTATGATTTTATATTAATTATAAGACTACTTAAAGTGTAAATTTAAACAAACGTTCTCCCCATTCCCCCATTTTGGAGAGGAGCCAAAATTGGCGTAGAAATGATTTTGATCTCATCCCATCTAAAAAATTGAACAAAACCACTAAAATTTAAAACAATATCTTCCCTCCCTCCACTAAATTCTCATTATGTATCCGTCTATATCATTTTTCATACATGCTATGTTACCGACGTGACTTGCACAAGATTGACCATGTAACCTACATCTACCTCTTTCATATCTCCTACATGTAACTCTTGCCCAATTTATAATATGGTTAAACGATTTTGGCAAACATTGCGTGAGAGATAAGAAGAATTGCTCTATATTTTGGTACATTGGGTAACAAAATCATTTGAGCTACACTACATATTTATTGTATCTCTCGTGCAATATTTGTTCCAAATCATTTAATCTAATTATGTTACGGGCTTGAGGTGCACATATGACATGGAAAGGGGGTTGTCTGTACTCCGTAGGATATGTTTATGTGACCAAGTTTATTTCTATAGCAAGTGAGAAAGATAATATATGTTTGTGTTTTTCGATAATGAAATGGCAAATTCTATGGTACATTCAAAACATTTGAGTGTACTGGTACATTAATTCTTTAAATTAATAGTTAAATGAATTGTTTTTTGAAGAAAAATATTATTTTTTATCATTTATAATTATAATAACTAAATCTTATTCATCAAAAGTGTCAGCGAAATGTCCCTGTGAGTTTAACTCAATTGGTAAAGACAGTGCATAATATATGCAAGGTCTGGGGTTCGAATCCCGGACACCACAAAAAAAATGTTAATGAGATAAAATTAAATTTTTATCACTCATAAATGAGAACATTGATTATTTTTTACGACAATATGTAAAAAAAATTACTATGATTCTTATAAACAATGAAATATGTTTTTTTATTTATGAAATAATATTCTATAAAATATAAATATTGACAAATAACTATTTATTTTATAAAAATGATCGTTAATTTATAAAATTATGAAGCAATAGTACTGGTACACCTCAATTTATGAGTGTACACCTTTAAAAAAGAATATGATGACCGTAACATCAGTTTACACATGATAAACAAGAACCAACATTATGTTTATAAAATTACAAAGTAAGAGTACTGGTACGCCTCAATTTATGAGTGTCCTTTGAAAAAAATATGATGACTATAACATCAGTTTACACATGATAAACAAAAGGCTTAATTGCACTTTTGGCCCCCTATCTTTCTAGAAGTTGCGATTTTGGCCCCCTAACTAATTAAAATACAAAACAGCCCCCTATGTATTGGATCTTTGGCAGTTTTGGCCCCGTAGACCAATTTTGACTCGGTCAATGCTGACTTGACACTTGAAAGCCGCCACGTGTGCATTGCTTTGAAGTGCCACGTCAGCGTTGACCGAGTGAAAATTGGTCTAAGGGGCCAAAACTGCCAAAGATCCAATACATAGGGGGCTGATTTGTATTTTAATTAGTTAGGGGCCAAAATTGCAACTTCTTAAAACATAGGGGGTCAAAAGTGCAATTAACAGTATGTTTTGTATAATTATCACCACCAAACAAGAACAGCTTGCTTAAATACATCGATATCAGCTTGTTGTAAATAACTACCTCTTCAAGAAAGAACATGTTCTTGCTATTCCCACCGATAAATCATCATTTAAATTGTTGATGTCAATTGTCAATAAGCGACACGAAACATCAAACAACTTTTCTTCATTTCCATTTAAATCACATACAAAAAACTTAATTGGATTCTCGTAAAATCCTCTTTTACCTTGCAATAGCAAGATCTCCAAGAAAAAAAGCAAGATAATTAGATTAGGTAATATGAACAACATACGTTGAACTTAAGACAGTTCAACCGATCTACATATGTCTAAAACTGAAATCAAAATTGATCAATCCCATTTATTACCCACAAGTGCATTTCACAGTCACATATTTTATTTTTTTTATTTCATTTTACTTTTCTTTGGATTTCTTTTCGGCTCCTTTTCCTTTTCACCTTCAAGAGTTCAAGTGCACACTGAATCACTGATTATCATTGAATCTTCAAGGTCACTGATTGAACAGAAGCGCCAATTGGACAAAAAGAACTGCGACCTTATGTGTGTTGCCACGTCCCTACGTGGGAATAGCAAAAAGCAATCTAGCAAAAATCTATGGTTGGTACACCTGTCTATATTCCTAGACAAGTTTATGATTCATTATTCATAGGGAGCTTCTACACACTACAGTTGGTAATTTATGTTTCATTATTGATAAGCTAATTTATGATTCATAATTCCAAGTGTGGGGCCTTGATTCACTCCAAGACAAATACTTCATCTCTTCCATTATAAGCGAGTATTTTATTCATTTCGCATATAATAAAGAAAAAAATGTATAAGTGAAAGAGAGAGAAAAATGATTTTTTTGTGTCTTTATCGAGTATTGATATATTCTTCTTTATCATAAATGTAAAGTATAATATATCGAATTGGGAGTGGTGAAAATATTATTAATTAGAATTATAACTGAAAAAAAGTAATTAGTGTTGTATTGACAAGTGAAATGAATTATGGAGTGAGTATATTAGTAGTATGATTCATTATTCTTAGGCTATAATTATGGATATGTGGGACTTTACCAAAATGTTCATAGTATATCGGATGTATAATGAGGTGTGTGAATAAAAGATGTTCATGTAACATTTTTCAATATTTCTCATGCATACTCTTATGATTCATTATTAATAAGCTATAATTATGCCTACGTGAGACCTGAAATATTATTTCTCATACTTTAAACTTTAGAAATTCACATTTTTAAGATGAATAAGTGGGTGTCTGAAATTCAAACCCTGATCTTTACGTATATAATTCATAGTTCCTACCAATTGAGTCTAACTCTCGTTCTATCTATTAGTATTAATAATATCGACAAATGTAAGTTGCAAAACTTATTATCATTTTATCACTAATATTAATAATGATGTTTCGTCTCTACAAATTACGTGGTACCTCTTTATAACCTCCCCACCATCTCTATATATATTTGTAGAGTTGTGTTATTTTAACAATCATTTTCATGACAACTTTTGGTACAACCATACAATTACAAAGAAAAAGAGGTATTGACACAAAAATCAAAGCAATAGAGAGAATGTAAAAGCATAATGTGAGTATGAGTGAGAAAGTTGTCACATTAATTGTCAAAAAATGGTTGTACAAGTATCATCATTTCTCATATTTGTATTCCATAATGGCCTTAGAATATTGCACTGTTTTTCTTAACAAACACATTATACTACATTGATGGAATTATTAATAATGAGAGAAAAATAGCCATCTTTTGAATGATGTGACAGCGTCAACCCAAGAAAACAACATAGTAGTAGAGATTCTATTTGCTTTAGCGCAGAACCTATCATATGCGAAGTTTTGAATTATTTGCAACAATTGTGTGGAGTTTGTGGAAAAGTCGGAACATAAAAATTTGACAAAATGTTTCTGAAAACTGTCAGGCAGAGATTGAACATGCGAAACAGCTGCTGTTTGGATGGCGAACAGCTGCAGAAATAACCATGGAATGGATGCCACTGTTACTGATGTACAGATTGCGGGAGGAAATATAGCAGATGGCAGAAGTGTTATAACGCAGCAATCTCAACCCCGGGGGCAAAAACCGAGTCTTGGAAGAATTAAGTGTAATGTAGATGCGTGGTTTTAAGACTCTCTCAACCGTGTTGGGTTTGGTATGTGTCTTCGGGATGACACCGGGAATTTTGTGAAAGCCAATACGATGTGGACTAGTTCCATATGTGATATGGTTGTACGGGAAGCACTGGGGCTGTCATACGCAATAAAGTGGGTTCAAGAATTACAACTCACAATCGTTGATTTTGAATTGGATGCCAAGAGAGTTATAGATTATTTTAACAGTGGCAGCAATGACATTTCGGAGTTCGGAGATATATCCTTGATGTTTGTAAGAGGCGGTGCAATTCGTTGTTCCAAAACTCTGAGTTTAGTCGGAGACAGGCGAATGAAGCCGCTCATACCTTCGCACGAGAGATCACATTCTTAACTAGTCCCCATTATTATAACGATATACTTTATTGTATTGATACTTTGATTTCTAATGAAAAATTATAATTTATTTTCCTTAAAAAAATAATCTAGAGAAAATCGGTCACGAGCCACACTTTTTTTTAGCATTTTACATTATATTATTATTTATTTACAAGTAATATCAAATGCATTTGTATTTGGTGCAGTGGAAGTGTATAAGCATGTGTATTTTTTTGCAAGGTAATATCGAAAGTAATATTTTTTAACAAACATTATACTACAATGATCGAATTATTAATAATGAGAGAAAAACACTCACAAGCCACACACTTTTTATTTAAACAAAAAGCACAAAAACAAGCACAAACTAACTAAATGACAATGGTAGCATCTTAGTTAAAATTTAAAAGCTTCAAGTCCTTGTTGAATATGAGAAGAGAAATATTCAAATTCCTCACTTTTAAGTACCAACCCAAACTCAAGTCCACCTTCTCCATCTCCACTTTCAGCAAGAGACACACCCTTAAATGCATGCACCATCTCAACTTTAAGAGGTCTTCCAAATCCAAAATTGGTGTCATAAACATTAAACCTAGGCGATCCATGCAGAAACAATAGATTTCCAGACATATACATAGTTTTACTTAATTCAAACCAGTCTTCTAAATCTTTAAGAGGTTCATTTTTTATCTCATTAACAGCCTTTTCAATTACCTTAACAACATCAACAAAACTATTTTTTCCCTTCATGTCCTTTCTCTTCATGGTTGCACATTTAGATACTACACAGTTCCCAAAATACCCTTCTGGTATTGAGTACCCAAGTCTATCTCTGCAATCACATGTGAAACAAAAGTACTCATCTTTTTCATCACCATCATCATTTCTATGCATTGCTTTAACCATACTAGCCCAAACAAAAGCAGAAGTAACAACAAATTTAGATAGAAATTTTGGCACGTTGATATCATTATCATTTTTCTTCCATTCATTCAGTACCCATTTTTTCATCCACTCAATTTCTTCTTTTCCAAAAGAAATAATTACCTTAATAAGATCTTCATGTTCTCCAGTGCTTTGACTTTGAGCAATGAGTCTAAACTTCCAAGATTTTCTTGTAAAAAAATAATCTCTTAAAATAAGATCCTCAAGTCCTCTTGGGTCCCTCAAAACTTCCCTGTCAAAAAAAGGTAGTGACTTCAATTCAGATACATCACCTCCTTGATGGATCAAAGACCAAGATTTCATGAAATGATTGCAACTGTTACCATCCATCACGTGACAATATGTAATGCCAATGCAAACACCATGGTTGGGAAATATTGAGATTTGCAAAGCCAACAATGGAAGGGTGAATGTGTCATTGGCAATGTCATTAATATCTTCGATCCTGGTTTTGTGTGTTAATATTGGAGCAAGGTGATTATTTTCTTTGAGATTTTTCAGGTGGTGTTTGTTTGAGAGATGGTTGAAATCATGCGAGGATTCGATGATGGTAAAGGAGACAGAGTCTTCTTCGGTGCAATGGATAAAAGGTTTGTGTGGTGGTGGTGGAGAAATGAGGTTTCCAGCGAGAGGGAAGAAATGTTGAAGAGTAGAAGAAAGAGATTGTTTGAGAGATGGAAGTGTTGTTTTGCAAAAATGGTTGGTTGAATGAGGAAAAGGATAGAAGAATAAGCGTTTAGCGTAGATTGGACCAGCAAAATGCAAGTCGAGGAATGTGAGAGGAAGAGAAGATGTTGTTCTTCTTGTTGCAGGAAAAACAAGAGTTTGCTCAATAAGTTTATGCTCTGCTCCTATAGGTTTTTCCATTTCTTAAATTTGATGGATTAGATGATATGAAATGCTATTGGGAAGAAGCAATTTATACACCTTGAAGAGATGTAATATCACGTATAAAAATGGAAAATACGGAATGGTACAACATTTTTTTTTAATTTTTTTTTTAATAATTGTATGACTAACCCATTTGAGTTGGTTCAATGGTGTTGGCTTGAGATCTTAAAATGTTCTTATTTTAAGATGTAAAGTTCGATTTTTTCGGTGTCAATTTGAATTCATCGAAAAATAATAGTTGTTCGACACTACCAACTACCAACCGCTTCTCTTTCAATCATGTATGTGTATTTTTTGCTAAGATAAAAATAAAAATCATGTATGTGCATTTACTTGTCTCATATTTGTCTTATAGTAACTAGTACTGTTTTAGCATGTGTTATGATAAATACCGACAATCTAATACTCCATGTGTTTCACAATTATTGTTTCTTTAATATTTTTTTTTTCTTTGAAAGTGATTGTCACTTTATAATACCAATGCAACATTTATTATTATTTTCCATTATTATACTCTTATTTATTGAATTTCATCCAACTTTAACTACTCCACTAACTACAATTAATAAGGATATTTTAGTAAATGTTATTAATTTTACCATTGAAATCAACCCAATTAATCATTTACTTAATAATCATGCATAAATCGTAAACAACTAATATCGTAAAACGGAGGAAGTACTTTGAAATTCTTTTTATGAGCATTCGTTTCGTTTTTATTCGTGTGTCATATGTGTTGCGCTATATATAGCATATCTCATAAAACATACTTCCTATTCTCTCGGCAATGTAGAATAATACATATACTAACGAATTCAGAAAGTGAAGCTTTATTTAATTTAAAGGTATCTCTAAAAAACCATTTGTCTCCATGCAAGGGAGTGTTTGAGTTTTATCTAATCGTTTCGAATATTAAGAATTTTTTATCTTTTGATTTCAACTCTGAGATGAAGTTTATTAAAAAACATGTGAACATGGTTATTCTTAGTTTAGTTAGAGTTGAGTGCTCTTGGATTAGTCACCATATTTTTGAGATTGCTTCTACAATTGTAACGAAACTTTTCTTATCAATAATATGAATTAATTTTGGTCTTGTAGAAAAAAAAAATCTAAAAAATAACTATTTAAAGTTAGAATTTGAATAATTATATTAAACATAATAATTAAAGTAAAATTATGTTTATATTGGAGATTTTCAATTCTTTTTATTACTTATATTTGAGGTCCAAAGAAGTATCCAAAAAGAGCTTAATGAAAATGGAGTACGTTGTTAGTGTAATTTACAAAAAAAATCATGACGAATTGAAATCAAGTTAAATAGTAGCTTTTGGTTTTTAATGTTTTTTTCTCCTTCAATTGTACCTGATAATTAAAATTTTGTGTATTATTTTTAAATTACTATTCTTTATTTTAGGTTTATGATAATAAAACTGAATAAAAAATTAATAAAAGTAAAGATAATTTAATAAAAACTATTCTCATTTTTTATTTAAACTTTATTCCACCCGTCTCAAAATAACCGAGCATTTTTTTGAAGGACCAAAAGAAGCTAGCTAAGAAATGCATGAATTTTTAACTTTTCTTGCCATGTCCTATTCATTTTTTTTTTGGTAATAATTGTTAGGGCTGGACAATAACGGAACTGGATCCTCTTATATCTTTTTGTCAAGTCATCCCTCCTTTTTTAATTGAATGATTGATTGACTCAAAAAAAAACAAAGGAGATAAGAAAAACAGGTCGGTTGAATAATTAGAGAGATAAAAAACAAAAAAAACCTAAAAAATAATTAATAATAGTGATACTCATTTAATAATAGAACACACTATCTATTTTTTAATGTATTTCTTTCATAACTACAATTTCCATTTATTTTAATAAAAAAACAATCTCAACTCTTGTATGAACTATTTTCTATAGTCACGGGACCTTAGACACACTATTTATTTAGTTATGTCACACTATTAGAACTCATTCAAATAGTACTGTAGCATTGCAGGTGTCACGATATGAGGAGACAATAGTGATACTAATAATATTAGTTGGAAAAACTACTTAGAACATCCATAATAGTAGTTCATTAATAGGGACTCTTTAAATGAGCCTCACGTTACACATTACTTATTTATAATATTTTAATAAAAGTATCTATTTAGAATTCAATGACTGCAATAGAAGTACAATAATAAAGACTCCAATAAAAAGTACTTAAATATGCCCACTAACTTTACATTAATAAACAAAAATGTACTATTCATTAAATTATAAATTACCTCGTAATATTTAATTATAATCCTTAAAAAAATTAAATTATAAAATATGTATTTATTCGTATGAACTTAAATTTCTGCCACATTTACTAGTAATTTGAAAATAGAAAAATTAACATTAGAAATTTTACATTCCTTCGTTAAAAAATAATAGTAATAATTAGCATGAATTACATTTTATTTAAAACGATGACAAATAGATAAAATAATATTTAAGACAACTATTAATTATTATTTTTAAATCAAAACAACTATTAATTATTAAAATATTACTTCTTTTATAAACGGGACCACATAATACATATTTTATTACTTATTTTAAGCTATTATATATTATATGATGTATCACGTGGTCCTGCCAGAGGAAAAACTAGTAATATATTGTATCATGTTTCACCTGGTCCTGCCAGATAGATAAAATATAGTCCTTATGGAAATATTTAATCGATATATTTTTTAAAATAATTGTTATTTTTAGTTTTCCAACTATATTCCCTATCTCGTGAGCTTAACTCAATTGACAGAGATATTTGCATATTATATGTAGCGGTCGGGTATGAACACCGGACACCCAATTTTTTCACAATTAAATTATGTGAGCTCTAATCACTAAGCTACTTAACAAAAAAATAAAATTAAGCTTTGCTTAAACAAAAAAATTAGAATCAAGCTATGTTTTTTTTTCTTTTCTAAATTACACCAGGGTCCTTTAAGTATGAGGTTTGACTAAATCATTCGTTTTGTAACATTTGGTTAACATAATGACTAAATTGAAAACTTTGCAAATTTAAAGAACTTATGTGTGACCAAAATAACTTAAATGATCAATTTGTTACAAACCTCAAACTTAAAGTACTCTTGGTGTAATTTAGTTTTTTTTATTAAACTAAAATGAAAATATGTTAGCAACCAAAAAGCATTCTACTTAATACAAGATATACTTAGGGTGAAAATGAGTCAAGTCGAGTTGAACTCGTATGAGCTCAACTCGATAAGAATTAGATCAACTCGAAACTTTATTCGAGTTTCTCACAAACTATTTTTTCAGCTCATTTAAAGTTCATGAACAGTTTGGTTCGACTCGTTGGTTCGGTTCATTTTAACAACTTATATAAAGTCCAATTTTTTGTTTAAAAAATCAAAATTTATCGATATTTGACCTTTTATATTAATTTTTGTAAAAAAAAAACAAATTTTGAATTAAAATAAAAGTTATCGATACAAAGGATAGACACAAATCATACAATCACTACAAGAAAAAAGGTTTTTGACAGCGACGTATGTCGTTGAGAAAAATTCAAAGTTGTTGTGAAATGTGTTTTTCCCAGTGAAAAAAATATCGCTGCATGTCGCTGGCGTAAGTGCTGTTGCGAAAAGTTTTGCAACGACATTTGATGTCGCTGTGAAAACTAATGCTTTTGCAACGACACTTATTGTTGACTTATGTCACATGTCACAATGACTATATTCGTTGCGATAAAGCATTTTCCTGAACAACTAAAGTTGTTGTGATAAGTTGTTTTTTGTCAACAATACAAATTGCTGCTATTTTTTAGGCTAAAGTGCACTTTTCCACCCCTAACTTTCAAAAACTTGCAATTTTGACCCCGTAAGAACAAAAACTACAATTTTGGCCCTCTAAGATTTAGTCCATTTGCATCTTTGGTCCTTTTTATCAATTTTGACTTATTCAACGCCTACGTGGAAGGCCACGTGTGTAATTAATTAATTAAAAAATGTAAAAAACCAAAAAATCAATTTTTAAATTAAATAAATTAAAAAAAATTAAAAAGTCACAGTA
>Ga0315914_1002506_pt1 | contig 28109 bp, 5 predicted proteins | sample MpolenodulesMG_FD_203920 | JGI IMG/M metagenome (GOLD analysis project Ga0315914, IMG submission 203920) | Medicago polymorpha root nodule microbial communities from Los Angeles, California, United States - elongated nodules | ecosystem: Host-associated > Plants > Roots > Nodule | place: USA...
TGCTTCCTCCCTCCCCCCCCCCCCCCGTCCCTAATATAATTTTGTTAAGGGTCAGTAGTATCGTGCAATGATGCAAATTATGGGTTTTTTTGCCCCTGGGGATTAATGATGGTTTTTATTTTTGCAACCTTGTCATGGCTTATGGATTGGCTTATTTTCAAATAATTTGAGCTTATATGGATGTTAACTGCATTTAAACTCCTTTTATCTACACAGGCTATGCCTTGGTGCATGGTCAGACCATGGTGAAAGGACTGGCGGTTTCTACGCTTGCAATCGTTATGAAGCAGCTAAACAAGAGGGGGTGGTAAGAGACTTAGAAATACTCAACTTCTCTTCATTCAGTTTTCAGTATACTAATAGCCCACATTCCCGAGACATTCTTATAACCATATCAGATTGTGAAAGAAATATTGTTGTATGTAGTATGATGAAACTGAAAAAAGAAGAGAAATGGCAAAGAATTCATTGGAGAGGTACACACATTATTATGAGCGGTGGGCTAGCAACCAATCTGTAAGGCTTCCACTCCATACTTTTTTCCTTTTCTGTTTAGTATCTTCTGTATCAGAACTCGCATTGCTCTACAGTTTCCAAATTCATAGTTATTTTTATATTTCACTAGAATTCCTATGGTGTAAGGCTATATGATTTATTTTCTTTCTCTTGCAGTCAAGGCAAAAAGCTCTTGCTGATCTACACCAGATGCAAACTGTTCATGTAAGCTACACACACATTTTCTGTGTTTGTTCATCTTACCTTCCATGGGCCAAAATTCTATGTTCTGTGTTGCATGTGACTTTGGTAACTAAAAGAACATCTTTGGCGCTAGTCAACTTTTATTTTTTGAGTATGTTTGACAACTTTCAGGAATAATGAGATATGAACTGCAGCTTTAAATTGCTTGTTATACAATTATAATAGAATTGGATCTGGGAAGCATTTTTGTTATTTAATTAAACTGTCTAAACTAGCCGGACTAAGTCTTGGCCTTCCCATTACCGCTGCAAATTTTTAAACTGTCTAACTTTTATTTTTGTTTATTTCATAGTCTTTTGATTATTTTATTGTTAGGTATTTGTTAATTTTAGATGCTTTCTGATCAAAGACTTACAGCAGATCTTAATCTGTGTTCTTATGGTGTCCTTTTTTTTATTGGCAGATGGAGAAGCTTAGTGACACACAATGCCAACCTGAGTCACAACTTAAGTTCATAACCGAGGCTTGGTTACAGGTAAATGAATATATTGGTTATACCTTTTGTCAAAGTTGTAATAATCGTGTCATTCAGAGGATTCATATCGAATGCGTTGAATGAACTGATGCAATGTGGAGGGAGAAACATTTGATTTTTAATAGGACAATCTATTCTTATGCACTGCTGACAGAAACTTGGAGTATTAGATTAATAATGAAGGTTTTCTTTCACCCACATTAAAGCAATATGAATTTCAACTTATTTAGTCTCTATCGTCTATTTTTCATTTATTCTCTAGATTTTATTGTTTGATATGATTGTTCACAGTTAAAAAATTAGCTTCCAGGTTCATGACTCAAATCCCTGTTTGATGACCTTGGCAATAAAATAGACTTTGACGCTTGTTAGACTGTTGAGTAGTCATTTTTTCATAAACCTGTCCCAAGGACACAAATGAAGCTGTTCATTGAACTATTTTCTGAAGCTGAGTGTAGTGAGAATGTCTTCGACTGTTTTATACTAGATATCTGATCTCTCAGTACATTCTGTTTCACGCTGCAGATAGTTGAGTGCAGGCGAGTATTGAAGTGGACATATGCATATGGGTACTATTTAGCCGAGCATGAGCATGCTAAAAAGCAGTTCTTTGAGTACTTGCAAGGTTTTTTGTTTTGTTTGTTGTCGATTCCAGTTTAATTAGAAATGTCTTGCATTTGTGGTGATTCCCTTGCAAATAAACTACTCAATTTTTCTTATCTTCAGGTGAGGCAGAATCAGGTTTGGAGAGACTTCATCAATGTGCCGAAAAGGAACTCCAAGTATTCCTCGGTGCTGAAGGCCCGTCTAAAGAATTCAACGATTTTCGCACCAAACTAGCTGGATTGACCAGGTAAATGTTCTTACTTACTATTACTGTTTTGTTCTGAATTAGTCTTTTTTGCTTATATACCATTTTTGGTTGGGATTGGAGTTTGACTAAATATTCGAAACCTTTTCCTCGAGTTGCCTTGAAAGAGACACTTTGTACATCCTGTTTAAATTAGATATAGTAAATCTGCTATCACGTCTTAAGTTGGAATATGACAATGAAAAGAATGCATTTTGTACATCAAACTTATCTGATACACTTCAATCAGTTAAATGAAATTGATATGTTTGCTGTGTTGTTTTGTTGGCTTTTCCTTCTCATGTTTTGGAGTACTTCCCACATATTGGCTCTGTTGGTGCGGCAATTTGGTTTCAATATGCAGTTATATCCTGAATAGTATATCAATGATATCACTAATGATGGTGCCCAAATGGTATGGTTTGATTTACTAATCCATTTGTTTTTGCAGTGTGACTAAAAACTTCTTCGAAAATTTGGTTAGGGCATTAGAGAATGGTTTATGTGATGTGGATAGTAATGGAGCTGCTACAAGCAAGGCAACAAGTTCAAAAAATGCGGCAGGGAGCAGTAAGGGAAAAAGCGGAAGAGGAAAGGGGACGAAAGCTACCGTGTCCAGCAGATTAACTGATGATAATGAGTGGTCTTGTGAGCAATGTACCTATGCAAATGTCGGATCTGCCACCGCATGCGCGATGTGCAATCAAGAGCGACAATGACCCACTAGAAACACATGTCTTCTGCTCAAAGACCAACACACATTAAAAGCTGAAACGGAGTCGGTAATCATATTTATGTGCTGGTTTCTTTTTGTAAGGTTATTTAATATAAACAGGATGAAGGGAGTGAGTCACGCAAGAAATGTTATCCTCCTTGCACTCCTTTTGGGTACATTCCTAATTTGATGTATATAGTTTTTTTTATCTCCAAATTTACATATTGGTTTTATGCAACAGGCTTCTGTAACTGAACATCTTATATGGTACATGCTGTAGATGAACACAAACATGCTTGTTTGTGATCTGATTTCTTCAGTAAATTTATCTGCAGCTTCTTTAAGTTACCTCGAGTTACTTGTGTATAAGCTTTGGGTTCATTGCTTTTCAAGAAACTGTGACGAATAAGGAATCTACTAACAATATATAAAAATTGAATTACAGCATAATTTCATAATCGTCCTAAATTTTATGTGCATAATTATCATTTTGCAAAATTTAATTTATTTGTTTTTTAAAAAATTAGTTACGGGTAATGATCATATCTACTAACAATATATATAAAAATCAAAGTCCAACCAAATTTAATAATCGTCCTTATTAAAAATCTACTAACAATATATATAAAAATCAAAGTCCAACCAAATTTAATAATCGTCCTTATTAAAAATCATGATCTACTTAATTTTATAATCATCCATCAAACATTGAATGATTTTGCATATCAAATAAAACTTTATTTAATAGAAACAATACGTTGATGTTTATATATTGAAAATAATAACGAGTTTTCAATAATTTATCATATTGATATTCTCATATAAGTATATAAAGTTTGTTTCTGCAATGCAAACATCGAACGATGTTTTTAACATAAAATAGAATTTTAAGTAATATAATAGAAACATTGCATTAATATTGATTTTTTTAAAAATAGTCACGAGTTTTCAAAAATTTATCATATCGACTATCACATATTAGTACATAAGATTTTTCTTCTGCATATATAAACATAAAATCCTTAACGAGTGCGGTTTAAATATAAAATAAAAATTTATTTAATAAACACACTACTTTAATGTTGATATTTTAAAAATAGTCACGAGTTTTCAAAATTTTATCATATTGACTTTATCATATATGTATATAAAAATTTGTTTATGCAGATATAAATACATAAAATCTGCAACAGGTATGGTGCAAACATTGAATAGTCTTTTGCATATAAAATACAAAGTTATTTAATAGAAACACTACATTAATTTTGATTTTGAAAATAGTCATGAGTTTTAATTTTTTTTTATTATATCCACTTTCTCATATATCTATATAATTTTTTTTTAAGGATATAAAAATTTGTTTATGTAGATATAAGTACATAAAATCTGCAACGGGTACGGTGCAAACAAAGTTATTTAATAGAAGCACTACATTAATTTTGATTTTGAAAATAGTTATAAGTTTTCAAAAAAATTATCATATCGACTTTCTCATTTATCTACATAAAAATTTGTTTTTGCATATATAAGCGAATTAAATTCATAACTGGTGTGACTTAACTATTTAATATATATTTTTTATATATATAATAGAAAAATATTTAATAGAAACGTTATATTAATACTCATAATTTTCATTTAATATCTATAAATGTTCTATAATACTAACAATTTAATTATTTTTTATATAATTATCGCAATGTTATGTGACCCGCGCTTTTCACACGGGTTTTTTTCAAGTTATTTTACAGAAATACAATTACAAATTGAGATTTGAAAACTTTGGATTGAAATATTGCTAGGTCTTGACTTGTGCTTCTAAGACCAAGCTTATGAACTCCTTGGAAAAAGCAAAAAAGACCAAGCTTATGAACGACATTGAAGTTAGTCGTCTTAGGTGGCGGTCTTTTGGAAGGTTGATTATTACATTGAAGTTTCAAGTCATTAGTCCTTATAATGCATGTTGAAGAAATGTTTGGACAAAATAACAGACAAATAATATAGTATAATTTTAACAAATAGTATAAATTCTATAATACAATTGGTTTTTATATGGATACGCACAAAGATAAAATATATTATAATGTGAAATTTGTTATAATATCTATTTGTGATAAAAAAAAAAAAAATTTTACAAGACTTTGTGACGGTATGATCAACCTAATTAGTTGAAACAAAAAGTATTTAGCATTTGTTCGAAAAAAAGGATTTAGCATCGCATGTGAATTCTTCTTCGGAGGGAGAAACACATCAACTCACCAAATTCCACATAAATCTAGGTTAACATTTAAGTGCTTCGTCTATTATGCACAAACAAAATGGTCTTATATTTTTAACTATTAAATCAATAAATCTACCATATTTTATTTAATTTAATAGAGTGGTTTATTGATCTAATAATGAAAACTAGTTTGTGCAACTTCTCTAATTTGTGCATCATAGAAATGGCTACATTTACAAGCTTGGGAGACCAGTACACTTTAACCAAATGTTGATTTAGTTAAGATTTAAACTCGGATATGAGGTGACATGTTAATCGTGTGTATCACACTTTACGTAGATGTCACATCAATGCAATATAACAATGTCCATTTTGCTCAAAATAATTCGAGAGTTAAATGCCCTTATTTTGAACATTTTGACATTAAGTGATTATTTTTATAGACCAATTCAAAAAAAGTCAAATTATTTTGATAGTGAAGTTTTCTCCACATCATCGGTAAAAAATTGAAATACCTACATTAAAAGTTAACCTCAAGTTGGTCATTCCTAAAAAGTTGACATTAAAAGTTCTCTAATATATATGTAACTAAATTTCTTAATTAACGACATCAAAGAGTGTATGAGACAAGGACATGGTAATTTTTAGTTCTCAACATTGAAGCAGTCTTTGAATCATTGTTTGAATTGTTGTTTTTGTTAAGTGATAAATGATACTTAAGATGGAGATTGAAAGCATAAGTTGGAAAAATGAGTTAAAATTGTTTTATAATTACAACAGAACCGCGTTGAACATGGGTGATTTGTATGATTAACTGTGGAAAGAAAGTGAGAAGAACAAACCATGATTTGTATCAACATGAACAGCAAGATACTAATTCATATATCAATTGGATCAAACAATAGTAAAATACATATTTATTATATATATATATAGTCTCAGAAATAAGATACATGTAAGTGACCCAACTTTAAAGTTTCTTCATTAGTCCTTCCTTCTTGTGGGTTGTTGACTAACATGGTTTCTGTAAAAATGGAAAAGCTGCAATCTTGCTGCAACCATGAAACTCCATGGTTGGTCCATGGGGAATCTAGAACTAAAAGAAAAACATACAAAACCACAAGCACCGAAATTGCAAGACACAAATATATATGTTCTGTGAAATTTGCCTGAGTCATGTATATATTGTCTTAGAAGCAAGGAAGAGAGTTGGAAAGAAATTAATTATGTTAGTGTGAGGTACTACTACAATCTACAACTAAGATTATTATATATATGTAAGGAATGAAGGAAAAGATGTGATGATGAAGCCCACTTTATTATATTTTTCATTATAGTATTAGTTACATGTTGCAGGAAAAAATATAAAATAATTAGGTGTATGCTGGGAAGAAAAATTAATACTTTGGAAAATTTGAATGAGCTGTATTAAAAGGGATAAGTTTATTTATTTTTTTAAAAGAAAATCATATATTTAGAGATCTCCATTTAATTATTGGGTGAAAGCCAAACACGGTAAAGTGGGAGTATTGTTGACTCTACTTGACCTCAATCAAGTTGCATAAAGCAAACCCAAACATGTTGAGTTCATGCATGCAATCCAATATCCATTATGGGTATGTGACAAAAACATAAGTGCAGTGTTCATGTACATGCATGTTACACAACCAATGAAAACAACAGAACATGTATGGTGGACATCATCTTGCACACTCTTTTTCCTTTGTTTTTTTTTGGTTGGGTCCCACTTCTCTTTGTAAATCCACATGTATTCCTATATGTAAATGTTAAGGCTTACGTATTGCTCATTCACTTTGAACAAGCATGACAATGAACACTACACAATTGGCTTCAACAACTTCCAAACTTGTTGCTTCACAAACCACGTTGTTTCTTCTCTTCTCTACTCTCACAAACAATCGCGTTTCTTCTTCTCTTCTCACAAATCACTATTCACAACCTCTTAACAAACAAATTGCAAGCTTATGTTCTCCTCTTCTCACAACAAACAAACAAACCACTCCTTCTTCCACTCTCAGCAGTCAGCAGCATCATTTTCTCTCTTCACCCCTTCTTCAAATCTAGTGTATCTCTCAGTTCTCACTTTAAGTCTAAGCCAAGGTAAGTGAAATAGTCAATTGATTCTCTACTTTCTCATTCATTCTACAAATGCTTTTTTAGGGTTTTAGAATTGTGAATTGAGAATTGGGGTTTTTTTAGGGTTTGAATTGAAGATTTTCTGTTGTTCTGCAAGCAATGAATGAATTTATAGGATGATAATTGCTTGTTTGTTTTGCTTCTGTTGATTTAATATATGAGATACTCTTTGTCTTTGTTTCTTTCTAACATTGATTTGATTTATAGGATGTAATTGCTTGTTTGTTTTGTTTGTTTATAGCAAAACGATATTGTTAAATCAGTAGCAAAACGATTCATGGCTTTGTTTGTTTTGTTTTATTAATAATACAAGTTAAAAATTGCTTGTTTATGATAATTGATTATTGTACAATGGTGTTTATAGGATGAAGAAATTCTTTCCTGTCTTGTCTAGAGACAAAGCTAGTTCTTCGACTAGTCAAGCATCGAACACAAATATCTTTCCTGTGATGCAGCGGTATACTTCCGCTGGCATTTTGCTTGTTGTATATTCCGGCATCATGACCGAGTGGTTTTGGTGTTTTAGTGTGCCGCCTATATACGGTCGCTTTTGTATTTTCTGCCGTTTTTTCGCGAGTTGTGGGTGTGGCTTACACCCTCTCGACGATGAATAATATTTTCCGTAAAAAAATGTTATATATTAATTTTAGTATAATTTGTATTATAGTTTCTTTAAAAATTTTGCCACAATAAAAGCTAGTGTAATAAGTGCATTGGAAATTGAAAAGTTTGATATTTTTAAAGAACAATTACTTAATTTAGAATGCTTAAAGAGTGCCCCAGGAGCACTCGTTAACAAGACCCATATATATATATATATTGTGTAAGGAATTAAAAGAGGTAACTTTTGTATAAAGAGGTACAAACGTTATATCACAAATGGGGGGCAAATTTGTTGTGAGAATCGAACTTGAAACCTTAAAGAGGAACACATTATGAGATCCCAAATCAATACACAAATGCTAACTATTATCGACTTTTTGCTCTTACAAGTGTTATATCACAAATGGGGGGCAAATTTGCTGTGAGGCCTTGTTTTTCATTAATTCTAGTTTTGAAAAAAGTTTTTAGCAAAGGATTTGAGATCCATTTGGAGAGATAGCAACAAAGAATTTAAAAAATAAAAAATGATGTTGTGACTCACTGTTTATTTGTTTTAATGTTAAATGTTAGTAGTTAGTTGTTAGATTATTATTTACTCTTTTGTTCGGATTTGAATCCAGGATCTTTAACTTCTTATCTCTTACCTCAAATTAGTTGAGCTACCAACCTCATGTGATTCACTATCTACTATTTCATCCATCTCTCTAAACGAAGTCTTCCATTTCTTTTGAGAACATAGATGATCATAACATGTAGTAAAGAGATTAAGATCATCTTAGTTTCTCAAAAAGTAAAATAAAATGGAGGACTTTATTTGGAAAAGTGTTTTTTTTTCTTTGTAAATGAAGTGGCAAACACCACCTGAAGTTTATATATAATTGTAAGATTCCGAGTTTAAACCCGAATGAATGTGTCTAATCTTATAGTAACGATATTGTCCAGCCATTTGAGTTAAATCTTTTTTCACAACTAAAAGTATAATAAGTAAAGGAAAATAAGAAAAATCTATGGGGCATAGACATAACTCAGGAAGTTTGAATTTTTCTTAACGATAATGAGACTCATTTGATGATGAAATTCATTATGTATGTTTATCTCTCTCTTTCTCTCCAAATAAATTATCCAATTTATTTTGAAAAATGAAGATGATTCTTACTTGTAGTAAAAGAAAGTAATTGGGCTAACATTTAAGTATTCTTTAGGATAAATCGTTCAGGAGAACCATAATTCAATTTCTATGAGAACAATTCTTCAGTACTTGATCAGACTTTGTTTACGTTTTGATTGAGATTTGAATCACTAGAGTAAATTTTTCTAAGAATCGGAGGATTAAAAAAACAAGCAAAGTCAAATGTGATTCTCAATCCTATTTCTATTTTTTTAAACCAAAATCCTTGTATAAAATGATGAGCGGATAAGGTGTTCCATCAAACATTATTACTCTTCAAAATTACACATTTGTGTATAAACATGGTCACCCATTTTGCGTTATTGGCTTATTGCACTTTTTTTTTTGTTTGAAGGATGGCTTATTGCACTTCAATGTCGAGAAATTTTAAGAAATATTTATGGAATTAAAAAGGGATTTTATTACAAATAAAGATCATATCTGAAAAACAAAGGAAGTAATTAAATAAAAATAAACGAGTATTATGCATTTCTTTTAACAACATAATTTTTTTCTTTTCTAAAAAAAACATAATTTTTTTTTGACAAAAAATCTAAACTCATTTGTTTAGGTTCTAATAAACTGACTCTTTTTTTTTATAAATAAATCCAATGAAAATGAAAAATATACTTATAATTTATTTTTCAAAGCATTTCAATAAATTCTTAAAAGAATTTGTCAAAAAAAAAAAATTCTTAAAAGAAAACAGTGAATAAGGTAAAAATTTCATTTATTAACATAAAACACAAATATCGTTGACTATAAGGTATATATAATTTCATAAAAAAGGTACATATAACAAAATAACATATAATTGAAAAAAGCAGTCAAAGGAAATTAATTGAAAATTTATCAAAACATTTCAAATCATCTTCTATAAGAATATATAAAGCGGATACAGTGTTTTGGACTGGACTTTTAGTTTTATTTTTACCCTTTATTTAATATTACTTTTTTTTTTGTACAATATCTAATATTACTTTATTTTGACCTTATATAAAAAATATTATGTTTTGGTGTAACATTTTTTCTTTTAAATTTAAGTTTCACTTAATTATTTTTTATCGTGTTAATGTTCTTAACAATAAAAACGGAAAACGAGTACATTATTGTATGTCTTAACATTAGTAATCTTTATACTAAAACTACTGTGCTCTCATAATAAGTCGTTTACGCTTTTTTTTTTTTTAAATCTATAACAATATATAAAGGGAATGCATGACTTATATGTGCTGAATTTTTCATTATTTCAGTTATACCTATATGTGCGTTTGATCTACTATAAAGTAAGTACTGAACATAACAACATAAGATAGAACAGTACAACACAAGACAAAACAACACATGACAACATTTTATGGTATTGAATAATTTTTTGTCGTAAATATTTTTTGTTGGACAAAATGTTATAATTTGGTATTTTAGATAACTTGTATTTTAGATAAAAAGTTGTGTTGTAGTGTAGTGAGGGACAAGAATTTCATTTTTTGTTCCGTTCCTTGCCTCCCGTTTGTCTTGTCCTCGTAACATTTACAAATCAAACACTGTACAAGTGGAGCTGTCAATTGTCATGTCATTCATTTTTTAGCGGATGAAACGCACCATTAAACAAATTTACTTTTAAGAATATTATATTTTTGGTGTTATTGTAAAATATAATTTTTTTTATTATATTTGTTACACACATATATATAATCATAATTAAAAATTCATAAAAAAACATTCCTTATGGTTTACACATGTTACCGCAGCAAGAAAGCATATAGCATGCCCGTCTGAATGCTAGCATATTATAAAAGTAATAAATGAATGTACATAATATTATATAAAATTATTTTTATTAATTATTGAGTCATAATTTTTTTTTTGTTTCTCTCCTCGTATCACTCTGTGTCAAATCTCAAACCGAGCTCCTATAGATTGAGTAAACTTCTAAACAAGTGACCTATCACCTCAAGAAATAGGAGTAATATTTTTTTAAAACAGAATAGAAGTAATATTAATGATGAAAAAGGAGAAAATAACTGATACGAGCAAGGATATAGAAGCTGCAATGAAGTGGGATTGAAGATCAAGTCCAATGAATTAGGGAGGCCAAAAAGAATCATACTACACCTAAGAAGTGGAATGATTATGTTGTCATTTAGTAGTGACTCATTGGTTCTAGAAGATTGGTGCTCGCTAATTTGTTAGGAAAAATCTAAAATAACTTTTTCCATATAATATCTTGTATTATCTCTACTACAATTATCAATGAACTATAACTCTCTTTTCTCTATCTATTATTCTTAGGAGGTTCTCATTCTCTGTCCTATAACAGAAGATCTGTATTTTCCCTATCAATAACAATACAGAAAAAGAAATAACAAAAACAAAACAAATTAATAAACATAGGAAGGACAAAACCAAAATCCATGCTAAACAAAATTAAGACCACCTTTAACTTGATTTTTTTTTTTAAAGAACCTTTAACTTATGCTATTATTTTAGGGGAAATTTCACGTATTTTCTCTTCTTTTTTTTTGATTTAAATGTAACCACAATACATACATCTTTAATAATAGTATTAAGCTGAAACATACTAGTTAGTATCTAAATCAACTCCATCCCTACCGTTTGGGATTTAATATTTCTAGCATCAAATGATAATATTGGGATTTCATATTTTTTAGCATCATATTAAAACTCAATTTAAAGACTTGATTGCATCACTTATTTATCCTACCTAAATTAAACATATATATATACGTTACTCAGGATTCATATGTCCATTAGACTCTCTAGAATCAACCGAGTTTTTGCTTTAAAATGTAGACTAAACTTAAAAGAAAATAATTAATATTGCATATAAAGACACTTATTTTAAGATAGTTTTTATCTGTTAAAATGACGTTTATTTTGACGAAGAAGTTATATATTGTGACGTTATAGGGTTAAATATCTATGAAGAATCGATTATTTTGAGGGAGTTTACAAGTTGTTGATTTTTCATAGATATCAGAAATTGACAATTCATAAACTCCCTCAACAAAGAAGAAAAAAGTAATAAACTACTTATTAACACTAGTTTTTTTTTGTTTTGTTTTGACTTGACGTTAACACTAAAGCTTTCTAGGTGGAATATGAAAGGGAGAATTTTGTAAGGAAAGGGGATAAAGGTAAAGATAGAAAAATCTCTCATTCTATCTTTTGGATGTTTGAAGGGGTGGGATGAAAATAATTCTAAATAATACTTTTGTTATTTTGAAAGTATTAAAGAGAAATAAGAAGGTGATTCTTTTCCTTCATAATCCTCCCTAACTCTCTCACAAAATATTTCTGAGTTCTCTTTATTAGAGAATTACTCCAATAAAGAAAAATAAGATCTCATGCAAAGTGAGAGATTACTCACTCATACATTTTTACTTACTCATTATTTTATTATAAATTTTCTCTCGCTTTCCTTTCAAACAAAGTTTGAAAATTCATTTATCCACATTTACTAATTTTTTTTTTTTTGACACAAACACATGTAACTTTTTTTGGAAGCAAATAATTTTTCAAATTCAAACCTATATTTTTGTTTTTGTCTTTTAATATACATTCTTTTCATCAGAGATAATCCTCTCAAACGACATATTAGACGTTATAAATGCAGATACATCTTTCAATTGAATTCAAATCTTATTTGAACACATTGTAGTCTAACTTATTTAAAACGATCTTCCACCTAAATAATCTAGAAATAACACATTCCAATACAACTTTTTAAGTGCATAACATCTAGATTAAAGTAGTACTAAAAAACATTAATCACAAGACGACAAGACAAAGTCAAAAAAGGAATGCCACGTTAAAAAGCATTGATGGTATTTTATTTCGCATTTTTACAATCCAAACCGCGAAACGGTATTAGGCTAAAATACTATTAGCGCGAAAATACCATTTTTGATCATTTTTATTTTTTCTTAATCCTCTCTAGGGTTTGTCTATTTTATTATCATCACACAGTACAGTACAGTACTCTCACTCCAAATCATTCACTTTTTGCGGCGTGTGCTTTCTTTGTCCTTTCTTCTAGGGTTTCTGTTTCTCATTTTCTCCAAAATCCTTTTTTACTTTTTGCAATTGTCACGTGTGGTTTCATTTTCAATACCACTTTAAGGTAACATTCTCTGTCTTGTTCTTTATCTACTATTATATTTTCTCTTTCATCTTTGTGTTTTATTTTTTGATAGTATCAATTTCATCTTAGTATTTGATAATTGCAATTTGGATTTGAATATATTATTCACAAAGATGCATGTAGGAATTTGATAGTGATAAAATCACGACGTGATTCCATGGAACTTACTGTAAATCCAAACATGTAACCGAAAAATATGTTTAATTGCAGTTGTAAATGATCGTGGTTTTATCGAACTTATGTGAATCCGAACATGTAATGAAAAAGTATATTTAATGTCTTTGGAAATGATCTTATAGATTTATGAATAAGAACTTGGAATTTTGTTAATTTGCCAAATCAATTCGATGACATGAATATGTTATTAGCTGGGTGAGCTCATCTTATGCAGATCTACTGAGAATTGATCGTCATTTTGTGAATTATTTTGTTTTGCTAAGATCTTAAGAGGAATTTTATTTGGTACCAAGTTTTAAGTACAAAAAGTATCACATATAAGATAGGATATGATATGTGATCAATCAGAAATATGTGTGAATAAATAGATAATAAAACCTTAGGTGAATTTGTAACACGATGTTATCCATTTCACACTGCAATTCATGTGTAATTTGCTTGTTTGATGAACATTTCACAGATTTATTTGCACTTTTAGATTAATTATTTTTTCCTAGTTGTGACATCTTAATCCAACCTATCCTATACTTTACCGTTAGTTCCCTGTTTTATTATTATTGTTATTATTATTCTATATGAAGCACATATACTTCTTGGATTAGGTGCGTGTTCGGTGTCAGATACATATTGTGTCCAACACCGACACATCTGATTATATTCAATTATGTCATTTTGTCAAATTATTATTGATGTTGGCGTGTCAGTGGTGTCTTTGTTTGAGTCTTCCTACTGTTATACAATTTGACTTTCTAATCATTGACATAGCTGACGTTTCCTTTTCCCTTCTTTGAGTTAATTGTCTTTAAATAATGAAAAATGTCATCACTTGGTAGTTATAATCTATAACACGACCAAGTCTATCGTGCACAAAAGACATATGTCTTGCAACATGCACAAGGTTGTTTCTTCCAATAGATCAATAAGTCTCACCGTTAAATTAATTTAGCTTCTTCAAAAAAAGCCTCACCATTAAATTAAAAGAAATACAATGAGATTTAATGATCCAATGATGAAAAACAAACTTGTACATGGTACAATACTAATTTGTTTGTGCATATTAGACAAAACCATATAACCCTTATTTAAATTTTGGGTATAATAGTTATATTTTGTTAACTTTTAAGGTTTAGTTCTTCTGATGAGTGATAGCACGTTTATAATTTTTATTAATTATTGTTCTGCTCCTCCAATTGGTAGCTAAATATATATGATTTCCTGTGTTAAGAGAGAGATTTTCATTTTGTCTTCTTTTTTCCCTCCTTTCTAGCTACTTGTCAATTATCTTTATGTTTCTTTGGTTAAACAAATATAACAGCGTGTGACTGATCTTAAATTAAGGATGATAGCTACTGCAATGAGTTTAGCAGGAAGTGGAACTGGCTGCATGACAGAAAAACAGAAACATAATGACCACCTTTGTAATCTGAGAAAGCAAGTAGCTGTTACTTGCCATGATGACCGTGGTAACAGAAGAAAGTGTTCGTCGTTTGTTGGAGAGAATGGCTATTCTGCTTCATTCCATTCTGGTGGCAACATCTGGATGGCTTTCTGGTTGTGTTTAGTGACAAGCTCCTACTTTCTGTTGAGGAAAAAGTTCAATCTTTTTAGCAGCCTCAGAGTAAAATATGAAGAGAATGTTTCTTTATCTAACAGAAGCATTCCAAAGGAAAGAACAGATAATGTCATTGATGCAACTGCTGTAGATGATGCACTTAGCTACTCTGAGGGCTCAGGGTCTCCCCACAGTACTTGTTCATCCACCTATTATGACGTTTTCTCCGAGATTTCAGATTTTGATAGAACAAGTTACCGGAACTCTTTTCAAAGTCTTGAAGAGGAAGACATTGAATGGGTCTCAGCAGATTCAATGATATCTGAGAACCCTTCAACTCCTCTAAGCTTCATTGGTGATTCTTTTAGTGAGATCTCAGACGTAGGCACGCCAAGCTATAGAGACTCCTTGCTCAAACTTAAAGAGGAAGACAGTGATTTGATTTCGGACAAAGCAAGTTACTCGAATTCTTTACTAAGTCTTGAAGAGAAAGACTCTGAATGGCTTTCAGATTCAATGATATCTGAGAATCCTTATAGCCCTGTAAGCCTCAGTGGTGATTCTTTCAGCAAGATCTCAGAAGAAGGCTTGCCAAGTTACTGGGAATCCTTGCTCAAACTTGAAGAGGAAGACAATGTGTGGATTTTGGACAAAGCAAGTTATACGCATTCTTTACTAAGTCTTGAAGAGGAAGACTCTGCATGGCTCTCAGGTTCAATGATACCCGAGGACCATTCTAGTCCTCTAAGCTACAATGGTGATTCTTTCACCGATATCTCAGACGCAAGCACACCTAGTTATTGGGACTCCTTGCTCAGACTTGAAGAGGAAGATAGCAAGTTGATTTCAGACTCAAAACAAGAACCGGAGTATGTCCAAGATGGTTCTCCAATCTCATCTTATAAGATAAATTGGGGAACCGAGGTTCTTCGTTCAGTCTCTACTATATCATCATTCACTGGAACACACTGTGGCAAGTCAGAAGATGTTTTTTCAGCAGAACATCTGATAGAAACTGCAGACATAGAAGAGTTGAATGGTGACGAACCACTTTTTTGGCCATTTGAAGGGGAATTTAATAGGGATTCTGAGGAGAGCTCATTTTGTAGCTCACCTAGGAAAAGACTTGTTTTTGACTCTGGATCAACCGTATCTCGGATAAAGGGGGATGAACAAAAAGGTGATGAGGATTTTGATTCAAGCATGGACATTCCTTTGGAATATTTTGATTTGGAAAAAGAGTTTGCAATTGAGACATTGGTGGGGCTCAAGGAATTTGATGGACATGAAGGGCTTGATTCTGAATTTATTGGTGATGGTTTTATGCTGGAGGAATCTCTTCAATAGATCACAAGCACATGCATAGGTAGCTTCCAAACCATGTGTAGAGAAAACATGACTGCAACTTATGACATAACTTAGAACCTAATTAGGCCTCTAATGATTATACATGATCTGACCTCTTTTTTCTGGCTTGAGTAAATAGTATACAGTACATATTTACTGTAGGGCTTAATTTGAAGAACATGTGTTAGAGCATGGTGGTATATATAGGTTATAATTTAACTGAGCCTTTGTTTTTCATGGGTGAAATATTTGTTCGAATACATTACTTTTGTCAAACTTTTCAATGTCTAATTTCTGTTGAATAATTTGTTTGACTAGGTTCAAACACAAAACTTTTTATTAAGAGTAAGTTCTACTCAGACTAATGTAATTTGGTGAATACAATGACAACATACACCACCAATCATTTTGGGATAAATTAAAAAGTCAAACTTTATGTTGAGATTATTTTGATATTATCCTGCATATTTTATTGATCGTGTCTGAAAAATTATTTTGGTTCACATGGTGTTCCAGCATAAGTAGTTAGCTAACTACTTATGATTCTAGTCCCTTCCAGCATATTTTCTCTATAACGATTATAATTCCTTTTAGCTATAGTATATGACCACTAGCAGTTAATTAACCTCGTTGAGTTTTTGTTGTTCAATAACTGTGCACTTTTTCAAAGCAGTTGGTCAATAAGTCACTGCAATTATTCTATACCAACTATGACATTTTGTGATCATGTATTCTGCGTTTTGAATTTTCTTGGGACAAAATATGATTAAAATACTTGAGAAAAATGCGTTTACTTTTCAATTCTAATTAATAGGCACTATTATATTTTTGTAGGAAAAAATGGTCAATGGGTAACGTAATGAATTCTTTATTTTATAAGCAGAAAATAGAATAGAAAATACCTGATATGTTACATAGGTGGACCAGCTGGTGGTCCGAAATTGAAACGAACGTTCCTTCTCCTCAGGTCAACTCATTGTCATGTTCTGAAAAGAAGAAAACAAAATTGGAGTTGAATTCAATCTTTGAATATGAATTTCAAGGGTATGAGAAAAAGAAAGAAAGAAAGAAAACTTAACTCTCTTGTTTCATTATGAAAAGGTAAAAATAGATCAATAATTGATATATGGTCGATGTGTATAGAAAAATATATGCTTGGAAAAATATTGCTTGATGCTATATTGGATTGTCAAATAATTCAAAATTATTTTGTTAAGGAGGTATGATTCGGCTATGAAGATGCACATCAAACACTCTTAAATGAAAATCCCACTAGAGGGGATCTCCTATCATCATATTGAAAAGGATCCTCTTATGTGTAAAGTTTTTCACTGAAATCTCAAACTATCTATTTTTTATACTACATGTGGGTTTGGAAAAATTAAAAAATGAAAGATGTACATTAGACACTCTCAAATAAAAATCTCATCGGAGAGGCGGATCACCTACCTATCACATTCCATCCATTTTGGCCGGAAACAACTGTTTGTTTCAATGATGAGAGAAGTGATGATTTTTATGTTAAACTCTCATACTACATTAGATTTTAGACCTAGACCATCAACAAAGGGTCGTTCCATGTCTAACACCTTTTAAATAGACACCTATTGTGGTCTCATTAAAATGAGTGTTTCAGTGTTTTTATAAGCATTCTCTCTTCAATAGTTTGTGGGTCTCATATGCATCAATCTTGTAAAAAAAATGTTATCTTTCTTCAATTGTTATTTAATATTAATAGCAAAAATGAGAGCGCATTTTCAATTAGATAAACTAACTCATTTTATTTTTTTTTAGGAAAAACTAACTCATCTTTAACTTCAACATGATTGTGGAGTGTATTTGAGAAAGTTTTGGGTGCGGTTATGAGAAAAATTAGTGGTTGTTATGTAATTTTATCATAATTTTAAATAGTTTGTAATTCTTTAAAAAATGGCATTTTCTATATATTTTATTTTGAATTACTAGAAATTGAAAAGAAAAAAAAAACGATAGTCAACTTTTTTTAATTTATAATTTAATTTATTTAATATTTCAATAAGATAATCATGATTTAATAAATAAATTATTGTTTTTTTAAGATATAAATAAATTATCGTTTAATTATAATGATATAAAGTTATTGGCAGAAATCCATTTAATAATTTTTCGACGAGCTAATTTGACTTCTTTAAAAAAATACTATTGAAAAAATATCTGGAGTAAATTTATTTTGATAGGATACAGTTGCAAAAAAAAAAGAGGTAAATTCTTAAAAGTGATTATATAAAATGATATAAGTATCTTCTAGCTTAATAAATTGTTTTAAGATTGCATATGAGCATTGAGAATGCAACATCAATAAAATATTGACGAAGAGTTTCATCATTTGTGTAATTTAACTTGACGTGAGGGTTAGGGTTCTATGCGTTTGCGCATAAAAGAATCTTATTTATGCATAGGAATAACAAAAAACTTTCAATACTTTTTTTGTAGAAGTAAACTTTTTAATTTCTATGTTTTGGCACAGAAAGGACAAAAGAGTTTCTTTGTTTTCTTTCGTCTGAGAAATATTTCGAAACATGTCATGACAAATATTTAGGTGTGTAAGGATGCTAGAGCGTGTATCGAATATATGAATTAGCATAGAGAATCAGAGCATGTAGCGTGGATTTGGAGCATTTAGAGTGCCTATCCACGTGTCTCAAGTTATACATTTTGATCATAGTAAACCTTCTAAACTTAGGCACCGAAGAAGGCGGAGGAGTTCTTTGTTTCCTTTCACATATATGCAATAAATGTATCACATGTGTAACGTAGTCTTCGAATGAGTTCCCACGTACTCAGATCCAACAAGATTATTATGGAAAATATTTTTCAACACATGTCATGATGAATATTTCGATGCTTGAAGATACTCTAAACATATATAGAAACTCAGAACGCGTGTCGATTATATCAATACACAAGGATAATCTAAATATATGTAGCATGAGTAAAAAATATTAGAGTATCTATTAACGTATCTGAAGTTACATCTCATACGCAATGTAGCTAACCAAATTAAGTGTTGAGATATTTTTTTTTTTTTTACTCCACAACTAGATATTCTCTTACATGTTACCCTAAAAAACTCGTAGATAAATATAATCATAATCATATACATCATAGAGATGACTTTTGTTATTTTAAAAACGTTTATAGTGTGGGTTAGTATACCTAAAAGATCCGTACATAGATCTTATTATGTTACCCCAAAAAGAGTCCCAATAATGCTTCTTTGTTCCATTCCATTCTAAATACATACATAGTTACACACACATTTTTCCCAAAGAGAAAAAGACAAAAAGCATTAGATCTAATTAGACCCCACAGTACAATTGTTCAACAACCAAAAGGGTGTTTTAGTCATTACAACAGTCCTCTGACGTCGAAGCTTCTTCTCTGTTTCTTTCTTTCTTTCTCTTCTTGCTTACATTTCCTTTCAGACTTTAACAAAATTTCATCTTTGAACAAAAAAAACTTTCATTTTTCATCGCATTTCTCATTTCATCACCAAAACCTAACTCTCTCTGAATTCAGGTATTCTCTTCTTCTTCCAATTCCTCAATTATTTTCATTTTTTTAATTTATTTTATTGTTATTATTTTCTATGATCATGTATAATTAGGCCTTTTCTCGTGTGAATTTTACTACCAATTTTATATATTCTTTGATTTTTAAGCTCCATATTAACTGAATACAAAAAGAAATTAATTTTTTTTCATTTTCCCCAAAATTTTGATCTTTTTTGTTTTATTCATCTATTTTGAGGTTAAACGTGAAGGAATTTTTGTTAATCTGTGTTTGAACTTTTTAGAAAAATGGATTAGAATTACTGTTTGTGATAGTGATGTTTTTATTTTATGTACATGGTTTTGTTTTTTGATGTATGAGTCTATATATAGTTCATTAAATTGATAGAGTAGTTGTTAAAAAAATTGCAATTGGATAATATTTTTATTTGATTTAATTATAAGTGTTATGATCAACTAACACTTGAACTGGATCATAGATTTTTATACTTATTCTAATAATTTTTGTTAGAATGTGAAATTGATGAATTGAATTGTTGAATTAAAGTTTTTATGAAGTATACCAAGTTTATGAAAATTGATAATACTTCATTATACTATTTTGTTTTAATATATATATAGTGTTATTGAAAATAGGGTTATTAAATGTTACGATACAGTTATACTAATAATTAATAGTACGATACAGTTATAAAACGAATAAAAACAAATACTTCCTTTTGGACAATCATCCATGAATTTCGCCAAATACCGACCGAATCATTGTCGGTTTGCTTTAGATATTGCCACGTGTTGATTCTTGCTATTCTTTCGCAGTTTCCTTCGTAATAAATAGCGAAGTTTTTAGGAAACATACATACCATGTTGAATACATGATCATGATTTCATGAAAACAATATCACGCGAGTTAATGGTTGGATTGGTTAGTGATACATTCCATTGAAAGTAATTATGTGGTGTAAGTGTAAAGTTTGATAGCTGGTGTTAATGTATCTTATCTCTAATTCTAATATATTATAGTAGTTTATCTTATCAGTTCGACAGGCGATTGCTTCTTAGTATCAACTGCAATGCGTGCCCCGGCAATACTTGCACAATGCTTGCCTGGCCTAGTGCCTCGCGATCATGGAAGTCTCAGTATATCATCCGTTCCCGAGAAAGCTATTCATCTCGCATCACCAGCGGTGGAGATTCTTCCTTCAAAGGTACAACTACCATTTTTATCTTCCGCCATCGAGACACCCCTAACCAACCAACAGCAAAAATGAAACTTTACCTTGAAAGTTGAAATTAAGGCATTCAGTTGAATTTTTTGCCTACTTTTGGGTGACTGGGAAGAAGTGTAACAGATTTATGTATGTCATGCTCTGCAGGCGTTTCACACTGACAAGGAAGCTGGGGAAAACAGTGACCATTTTAAGGTATGTCTCAGCATGGTTAGTTTCATAGTAATTGTTTTCTGAAGGGTGGCATAATCAGATGGCTTGTGTCTTCAATTAAACTATTTATGGAAAATTAGGGTTATTGTTGAATCAATGATAGTGGAAGGATTTCAGGTTGGTTTCCATTATTTCATTTGGCTAGTATGTAGTATCAATTGGAAGACAATTACCTATAACTAAAAATTAACTGCATGCCCAAAAGTTCAATAATTCAATGTGGGATGTCATGCAGTTGGCAAACAACTACAGGCACCCCAGATCCATATCAATAAAATGGGATGCAGGTTTTATCGTTTGTATTATTTTGCCAAAGGCATGATTACCAAATCTGCCGAATACTATTCTTTACTTTACGTTTCTGCAGAATCTGGTGCACTTTTGAATGCTGAATTTGCAATATTTTTTAACCAGAACTCTTTCTGCTCCTCATTTTCTTGAAAGCTTTCTCATATAAATTTTATCTTCAATAATCTTGACATGATTTTAGAGCTTATGTTCGCATATCAGTTAGTTTAATAGTTGAGCGGAAACTGATCCTGTCTTAAACTTCCTACAGGGAATAGTAAGCGTTGCTGATATCATAGGCTTTGGTGGTTCAGAGACAATATCCTCAAGACTGGATGGTATGTACATGATATTTCAGTCTGTAGGCATTGGACACGTGATAATTTTCCTACGAACTGCTATTTTCTCTCCAGTGCATTACTATGCAAAATATATCACAATCAACAAATTAGTATAGCAGAGAATCTTTAGACCGTATGCTATGATACCCAGCAAAAAAAATTTGGCATGAAAGGAAAAGGACAACCCTTAAGGTCAATGCTGTATTAATTTAAAACTTCAAAATATTAACCAGCCTACGAAGCCAATTTGTGTCAGAAAAATAATGATATGATTCTTGTTTAGCATTTAAAAATTATGCTTTGATATAAAATAATATACATGTAATATGTTTCCTCATCAATACAAAGGAGGGGCAGTATCGAATTGATCGATCTGTGACTTTGTAGGCTATCCGAAATCCTGGTCCAGTTCCATTGATCTTGTCAGTGTTCTCAAGAATGAGATTCGTGATGGACAATTGACCTTCAGAGGAAAAAGAGTACTTGAGGTAACTAATTGAAAGATATTTTTGCTTGCTTTAATGCCTTGATTTGGTCGTCTTTAATTCTTCTTATGCTTCATCCTCCTTTTCTCATTTACAAATGCTCTCAACGTTAACTGTATCGCCACAAGATTTCTCTCTTTTCTTCTCCCTTGAGCCATATTTTTCAATATTTTTAGTTGTATTTATTATTCATAATTTAACGATCTCTTTACTTCATGTTCCGTGCAGCTCAGTTGCAACTATGGACTTCCTGGAATCTTTGCTTGCTTGAAGGTATACAGTTGCACTTTAGGTCTCAACATTTATCTTGTTTGTTTAGGTGTTGGTTTATTGTAGTTCGAATACTTGAACTTCAGTCAAATATATTTTGTTTAAATTATTCTCAATGTAATAGTGTCAAAATTGGACTTCCAATGCACTGTGCTTTCACCTTTTTATGCCTTCCATTCAACTTGTCGTGTTGACGAAAGTATATAACAAACAGAACAATGTCTTCCTGGTGTCACCAACCTAAAGATTTTGGATTCTTTTTTGATAATATTTGCACTGACAAACAAGTTCTGCGGCAAGAACAGAATTTTCTTAAAGTCTTTTGGTAGAATAAAAACAATGGTTAATGGCTATACTTTTTTCCCAGATGTTCAAAGAAACATTCACTCATTGGAATAATATTCTCTGTCCTCTAAATGGTTCTTTATTTCACAGGGAGCTTCCATTGTGCATTTTCAAGATCAGAATGCTGAAACTGTAAGATGCACAACTGTACCGAATGTCCTTGGTAATCTCAAGCAAGCTCGTGATAGGCAGAGTCGACAGCCAGAGTCTCCCCTTACTCCTTCAAGGCAGACTCTTGCACCATCTGTTAACTTTTATGCTGGGGACTGGGAAGAATTACCTGGTGTGTTGTCTACTGTGAAAAATGATGGATATGAAGCGACACCTGGAATGAGTTTGAGCTTCTCTGAGGAAGACTTTTTGGATGTAGGCAGTAGCCAAGATGGTAGCATCATTGGACATGAATCTAGTTCAAGAAGGTCTAGGAAACTCTCAGGAAGTCGAGCATGGGAAAGAGCTAATGAGGCAGATCAGGGGGATGGTGGCTATGATGTTATTTTAATGACTGAGATTCCATACTCTGTTAACTCTTTGAAGAAGCTGTATGCTCTCATTAAGAAGGTTTGTTTCATTATACTTGGTTGTCTCTGCGCTTTCTTATTTTAATGCTATACTAAACTGCATATCTGTGGCATATAACTGTTCAGGCAAATGGTTGGTTGTAGTGTGGGCGGATATACGCTGTATCTTTCTTACTTCATTTGTAAATCTATTTCTAATAGTGATGAAATTTCACCTTGTTTTGTATGCCATGGTGCCTCTACTTATTGTCGTGTCATCAGATACAACAAATCAACATGGTCACCGTCTAAGTATACAATCGGTGACCATACCAATTTATTGTTTTCAATTACACGGCAATAATTCGAAACACCATGGCATACAAAACAAGGTGAAATTTCATCACTATTAGAAATAGATTTACAAATGAAGTAAGAAAGATACAGCGTATATCCGCCCACACTACAATGAGTATTGCATCGGTGGCATTGTCCTGATTGCATAAGTTTCCCCTTGTCAATTTTATCTGAGTTATTGAATTGAGTTTTTTTTTTTGGTCGAAATTAAATTGAGTTTTAAATTCTAGAAACAGCATAACATTCTGATTCCTATTTTCTGGTTTCCCTTTATAACAGTGTATAAGGCCTCCATATGGAGTGGTATATCTTGCTCCAACTAAGAAGCACTATGTTGGCTTTAGCAATGGAGTACGACAGCTGAGAAATGTGTTAGATGAGGAGGGCATTTTTGGAGTGCATTTGGTTAAGGATTTGGCTGACAGAGATATCTGGAAGTTGTTTCACAAGTGAACAGGAATTCAAAGATCAGATGGACTATTATAGCAAACTTCAGTGAAAAAAAATCTAGACAACATTCATACTCTGAATCATTCTTTTGTTTTTTTAATTAATAATTTCTCCATTTTTCTTATAGCTTAGTAAATAACGGAGGTCTGAATTTGTAGAATTAGTTGACATGCATGTTCAGTGCAAATCAATCTCATTGGATTGTTTTGCACACTCATATGGTTGGATAAGAAACTCGCATATTAGAATTGTAAATCAAAATGGTATATTGAAAATTGAAACTATCCTTTTTGTTGGATTATGATCCTCTCTAGCACTTCCTGTTCCGTGATAGTCATATCTTCTTTCCTAATCCAACCGTTGATCGACCACAGAGAAAAAAGTAGATGAATGATTGAGATTAAGATAAAATGGACAGTGAGAGGATCAAAATCTTTTTTAATTTCAAGGCACTCTTTTTTATTTTATGTTTATTATTATTTTTTAATGAAAAATTTACATGTATTTTTGTTTGAAGGAGGATCATGTATTATCATATGTTAATTCTTAATTGCATCACTTTTGCTAATACTTTTGAGCTTTTGTTTTTATATGGCAAATATTAAGTGTGTCTGCAAAATTTCTCAAAAAAAAAAAAGAAATTATGTGTGCACAAGTTAAAAATATAAGAGCGTTTTAATACAAGAAATTAAAAATACTAAACATGTGGATCTTATCTTTTCTAATAAACTATAGGAAAATGCAAACAAGTGCCCACCTATTTGAAATTTTAAATTGAAAATTTTATATTAAAAATTGTATATTCAAGACATTGAAACAACAAAAAATAATTTTTTTTACATAAAATTATCTATTATTTGTATTTTTTAATTCTTAACAAGTGCCCTAAATAAACCCTAAATCATATTAGATAAGAACCTTCACTCTCATCAGGTAAAATGAAGAACAATTTTTGCAACAAAAAATGATAGTTGCATAGGAGAGAAACATACACAGTAACACATTAAGAACATGTTTTATTGTTGGTACAACCATTATATGTGAGACACATTTTAATTAAAAAAAACTCAATTATTATATTTAAGAAGAGGAATGTTTTATATACAAATGATTGGTTCATGAAATCTCATAATGCTTTTGTTAAGGTTAAACAAGGGCAAAATCGCTTCATTAGCTTCAACTTTAGATTTTGTGGAACTCATATCATAAATAAGTATAAATTTCACTTATCACGATCATTTTTTCTTTTATTTTAAATTATCACTTTAAATATGAATTTCATCTAAGAAACATATTTACAACATGAATATGAGACACTTTAAAAAATTGAAGACAAAGGATTGATTTAATTAAATTATAGACCTAATATTTCGTAATTTTATCCACATCATATTTTTAAAATTTCACACATAGTTTCTCTCTAATATTTTTTTAATTTTTAGATTACCCCTAAAAATAAATTAATTGTTAAATTCCGCACAAACTTGTTAAGAACACCCTAGCAGTGAGAGAGTGAAGAAGAATCAAGAAACGATGGCCGAAGACGAAAGCAACGATCGCGTGCCGCTGCGGTTGCGACCGGAGTGGTCTGACGTAACTCCGATTCCTCAAAACGACGGCCCTAATCCAGTAGTTCCGATCAACTACTCCGAAGAATTTTCCGAAGTTATGAATTACTTTCGTGCTGTTTACTTCGCCAATGAACTTTCCTCTCGCGCTCTTTCTCTCACCGCTGAAGCTATTTCTCTAAATGCCGGAAACTACACCGTAATTTCACAATTCGAATTTCTTTTTGCTTTTTTGAATTCAGATTTGATGCAAATTGAAATTAATTACTTATTGATTTTGATTAATTATGAGTTTTTGAGTTAATGATAATAATTAGGTTTTGTATAGTTTTGATCTTGTTATGATTTTGTAGGTGTGGCATTTTCGACGGTTATTACTTGAGTCACTGAAAGTTGACCTACATGTTGAAAGGGAATTTGTGGAGCGTGTTGCAAGTGGAAATTCCAAGAATTATCAGATTTGGTGAGAGATCTTTCTTTCTTACTTCGCTTGCAATTTCAATTGCTATTTTTAGTGATTTTGTGTATAGGGCACGTGTTAAGAAACCAAATATAGAAATATTGTATTGGAAGATTGTATTCGATTCATTGCAAGCTTAAAAATTCTTTTTTTAAGCTCACTCACCGAGCTACCTTCTAGCGCTAGTGATTTGTAGCTAATTATTCAATGTTGACATAGAACGGTGTTTTGTGAACAAACCATGTTGTTTGTGCAACAAGTCCTCTGAAATGTTGACAAAATGGGAATTTATCACTTGTTAGTTTGAACTTTGAAGTAGATGCAAATATTAAGCTGGGTAGCTGTGGTAGCTAAATTAAGAATTGTTGTCATGTGACTTAGAGCTCATAGGTTCCAGTCATAGAATTATATTGTTGGAATATGACAAGTTTGTGGCATTTTCCATCTATATTACAATGTAAAAGCACACAAATTATAAATTACAGCTAGGAGTATCCAAACTCCAAACTGGTATCTGTAACGTGTTTGATACGGTATAACTATATTATGGAGTGACCATACTTCCCTGTAGGGAGCATTACAGCACTATCTTTTTTCCCAGTTTTCCCACTTGAGTTCTTTGCACTAGGCTATATTGTGTTTGGGACCTTATTTTACCATTAATAGTGGACTACGACAAATCTTAAAAACTATCTGACACAACTAATTAAGTGGCATTTGCGTCTACGTTGCTATACAAATAATCAAGTAAAATGCAGCTAAGAGTATTCGATGTGGTATTGATGATGGTTCACCACTGTTATGAACTTGATTACTATTTTTAAAGTGTTTCTATGTAGCACGCATTAGGCTTCCTTTCTTAAACTAGTTACTGTACCCGGTTTTTTTTTTCTTGCTGAAAGTTGTAGATCTGTATTCGATGATTCCTTGTGCTCTTCAAACGTCACTTGCATTGTCTTTGGGTACTTATTTTAATGGAAATGGAAGTATGGTAATAATGGATAAAGCATATTATTTCACATCCAGGAAGATAGATTTTTATGTTCAAAAGATGATGCTCCTTCCTCCGGTGTCAATCCGATATAAGTAATATGAGTGGGTGTCACACACTCTAGTCTTTGTTCAATGCAATACACAAAATAAGTTTAGTGGGCTAAGCATAACACATGTTTATTGACCTGCAGTGACCTTTACATATTAAACCATGATGGTGATATCCAATAGCATAATGTAATAATTCACCAGGCAGATGTTGCTGGTCTGAGACTAGAAAATTGTTCTTATTTCTTGCATATTACTCCCTTCATGAAATTGTAAAGAATGATCTTCTTTGTTCATATTGGCATGACATTCAGTTGCATGATTTGAGGATATAGTTCATATTTGATAGTCATCTTTATATATCTAAATGTTAAACAGTGTTGCAAGCAACCCTGATTAACCCTAATCCCGCCCTTTTTGGCGGGTCTAAATATATTTTTTTGAGAAAAAAGGTTTCCCAAGGATTCGAACCATGTACCATATGGCTACACTTTACATCTTTCACCACTAAGCCACTTCCATTTTGATTGAAATATTGTTGCTTCCAAAATTGATATACCGTACTAAAGTATTTTTTTTTAAAGCCACAAATGCCCTAGCCGTTTCATTTCTGATAGCAATTTCTTTTCAATATTAACGATTCCTTTATTGACGGTCATTCTTTTTCATTATTATTATTATTATTATTATTATTTTTATTTTCATTTTCATTTTTATAAATTTAATAGGCCTTGCGGTTAGGATCAGTTTTTTGGTGTATGCTTACTACGTGTTACGATATTTAAAATTGTTGATAATTTGACTGATTCAGATGATAATTTTATC
>Ga0315914_1002507_pt1 | contig 28107 bp, 17 predicted proteins | sample MpolenodulesMG_FD_203920 | JGI IMG/M metagenome (GOLD analysis project Ga0315914, IMG submission 203920) | Medicago polymorpha root nodule microbial communities from Los Angeles, California, United States - elongated nodules | ecosystem: Host-associated > Plants > Roots > Nodule | place: USA...
GTAGTTTGAATTTTTTCCCCCTTTTCTTAAAAAAAATTAAATGTTCGGTCGTGAAAAAATTAGTGAGTCTATGCTAATAAAATAGCTTGACCTCCAAAAAATGACGCGACAAGTATCAAGTGTAAGATATCTCTATAAATGGCTCAAACGTTGTTGACTTTTTGCTCATGAAAATAATGTATTATTAATCATTTAGCATTTTTTTTTTAAAAAAATTCTCTTTTGTAATGTTGGATCAGGGCTCAGACACATATTACTTTTGCAACTATTTAACATCAGAAGTTCATGACAACCCTTGATTATCAACAACACGTGATTTTTTTAATCAACAACACAAAATCATTTTCTAAAAAGAAGTTCACTATTTCATTTTCTTCATTCTCCAAAATCTTTTAATTATTTACATGGAGTTAATAGTTTTTCCTAAATTAGGGAAATTAATTAATATATGCAGCTCGAAGATGAGTTAAAGAACTTAAAAGATTCAGAATCTAAACTTAACCATTTTCGAGCTCAAAAAATTAATCGAACTGATGGTACTACAAAGATTTCAATAGAAAAATGTTGTAGTTCTGAAGTTGCTACTGTGCCGATTAATACTTCGATTATTGGAGGGAAATTTGGTAAGATATACATTTATGAAGTATAAGTATTAAGTATGAATGTAGGGCTTGAGAATGGAGTGATTAAATGGTTCCTAAGAGGAAGTTAAGTCAGATCTTCGATTCCTTGTAGTGGGTTCCGTTATTTTATTCAATGTCATTTATGATTGTAACTTGTAAGAGGGTGCAATTTCTCTAATATCTTCTTCTTTGTAATTATCTACTTCATGTAATATTTAACATCATAAGATCATGTTAGCCCTTGATTATCAACAACACATAATTTTTTAATCAGCAACACAAATAATTTTCTAAAAAGAAGTTCACTATTTTGAAGAACATCCAATTGAAGTAGCCATTATTCCAAATTCACTAAAATTGTTGGATTCGCAAACAATTTATTTATCAAAGCATCTCATCTTAACAGTTTTAACAAACACAACGACTTCATTTGATTCTCTTGTACAACAATTACAACTTCATTTTATAGTGATTCAAAAACAAAGAGATTTCACATGTTAATTGCATAAATCATTGGAAATAATACCAAATCAAAATTTGAGTTCATGATAAAACATGTTATGTTGACCCGAACATCATTTTGTTCGGTATTGATTATTATGACCTTGAGATCGGAAGACATCAATAGAGAGAATATGTGAATCATTGTCATGAATCATGTAGCCTAAACCAGAGAAAAAAAATATGGGTGTTTAGCGAAACCTGAAATCACGAGAATCAGCAACACAATTATGAGAAATCAGATATCAAAAGAATGATGGGTTTCGACCAATCCCAATAGAAAAACATGGATGATGACAACACATAAGTTTATGATGAAATGATTTTATTCATGTAGTTGTGTTTTAAGGATTTAACAAACCGCTTTAACAAATGTTAAAAAGAACATGCATTTATTCTGGTAATTTCCTCTAATACAATTCTATTAACATGTTCATATTTTTTAACATATAATTTATTATTTTCAAGTAGATTTGACATAAAATTATACCAATTAAAATGTTACAACATATCATTAGCTCAATTAACATACTGACTATGTTTATCCCTTATGTACCCTATGCTTCAAAGGTTGCATACCGTGTACCAAACTAGTATCAAAGATAGTTATGAATCATAGGGGTGTCCGCGGTGCGGGTTGGTTCGGTTTTGAGGCTAAAAGTCATCCGAACCGCAAGATAAAAAACATGTGGTTTGGTTTAGTTTGGTTCAGTTGACTTTTAAAATAAAATCCGAACCAAACCAAACCAATGCGGTTTGGGTTGGATCAGTTTGTGCAGTTTTTATTGATACAATACAATTTTTTATTTTCAACATTAAACAAGTTAATAAACTAAAACACAACATATTTTCAACAATATTTTAAATTTCATCGAACATTAAAATTTCATTTTCATCTAACCATATTCTCAACAACATAAACCAAATTATGTGCAAAAAATAATCTTATTCTATAAGAAATGCAAATACTAAGATTTTCTCTAAAAGTTCAAGTAACACTAATATTTTTGAAATAAAAAGTAAAGAAGAAACTTAACAAGAGAAAAAATATGTCATTTTATAAAAGTTTTCATTTAGTTTAGTTTCTATGAATATTGGTCTAAACAACATATGTTTAATTAGTGTTTTAATTTTCTTATGTTGCGGTTTGGTTTGGTTGATAAAATAAAAACTGCAAACCGAACCAAACCATGCGTTTGAGTAAAAAAACAGTCTGAATACATCCGAACCAAATACGGTTTTTTACGATTTCGGTTTACGGTTTTTCTACTGGATTGGTTCAATTTTGAACACCCATAATGAATCATGTGACAATGCTTTCACCTTTTGAATAGAGTTATACAAATTAAAACTAGATTTAAAAATGGAATGGAAGTACTAAACGTCAAAAAATATATATGAAATCAAATAAGTTAAAAAATAAAAAAATAAAAAATTATACAAATTAGGGTTGGCACATTCCATTTTGTGAGTATAATTGTATAAATATAATTATAATTATAATCTCACCTATTGTGAGTACAATTGTAGAAATTTTGTTAAAAAATAAAAAAATAAAGTTAATTTTAATTATAAATAATATGTTTTTGGTATTATTCAATTTACTATTAGTTTTATATTTATATAAATTATTGGTCGAGTACCCTATCTATACTAATATTTTTGTGACATAAGATTTGTACATTGCATTATTATATTTCTTATTTATCATCTTTATGACCCTTAATTTTTTTGGATTACCGATACAAAGGTTTCACAAACATCTAGCAAGGTCAAGAAGGTTATGTCAAGGGACCTGCATTGTTCATGGTTACAAATGATTTGGTTATAGAACCAATGTCACAAATTTCTGCTTTATCTCTACTCAATCGTTTCAAAACTCTTCCTAGTAATGTGACTGAAAAAGATGTCTTCATTAGTCTCATGGAGGTATGAAAGAATGTTAAGTATTTTCAAAAATAGTTATGTACTTGAGAACAAAGTTGTTTAGGTTTTTTCAATTACATTGATGCCATGTTGATTGATTTACTAGGAAGTTATTTAGTGATTGGTTCCTTAATAACTATGCATAAGGCCCTCATTCACATTTGCCTTATAATTTTACTGTAGCAGAAAGAAACATGTGACTCTGCATTGAATTCACATCGTCCAGCACAAATTAGAGAGCTTGGGTGATTAGAGATCAATAAATGTCCTACATAAAAGGTTATGTTACCATTCCCATATATCACATGATCCATGACCAAAAGGAAACCCAAAAGTTTCCTTTTACAAACTACTATATACCAAACTCATTTAAATAAACTTAATGCTGCTTCGTATTGGTACAAGTGTTCAAGGATCTGAAATTGAATTATCTCTCCAGCAAATATCCTAATCGTGCTTTGGGTGCAATACTCTCTACTAACGTTCCTAGCATGGTATTGTGACTCTTCTCCAATGCCTGGAAATTAGAGCCCTCTTTCTTGTATGATCATTTTCATTTCGCGAGCACTTTACAAAATACTCTCTTCGATCTCAAATATAGTAAAAATTTGTATTTGGTTCAAATTTGCATCAAATAAATATTATGTCAAAGAAACTTAAATGTACGTATCAATGTAGACATGTTTACCCCAAATTAAATTTCTAAATCATTCCATAGTTAACACTAATCTTGTACAAAAACAATTGCTGGTAAACATGTAATTAGAATGAAAGAACTATTCGATCCTTGCTAGATACTTAACTAGAGGTACACCTATGTTTCACAGACAACTGATCACCCCTTAAAGCACTTCCATCCACTACATCATTCCCACCACCACAAACAACAACATTTCTTGACCAAAACCCTTTGAAGTTGATAAACCTTTTCTTATTATTCATCCTTCTATCACCAATATCATTCTTTGTACATTTGCAATTGCCATCCACATGTTTGTTGTTACTTGACTCAATAAGGCTATCAAATTGCCTTGAAATGCCTTGTACTTCGTATGTGTCAAGTAGAGATTTGTTGTTTATTATTGTTCCAACCTCAAGTCCTTTGCATGTAAGAGCATTTACCTCGGCCATTCTCAATGCTTCTAACTTGTAACGAGAAGGCCTCGGTGAACGTTGAGTTCTTGTAACATCAAATTCATTCGAAGACTTTTTTCTTTCAGATCTTGAACCATGTTGGTACCATGCCCATGCAGCTGCTTTTACAAGGGCTAAATCATCTCTGCTTTCTTGAGGTTGAGGCTTCCTTTTTTTCTCCATGAGAGAGTTCAAAGAGAAAAGCTTTGGTGACATGATGAAGATAACTCAACACTTCCTCTTTTATAACTGTGAATGTTTGTTGGATAATGCTACGTTTCTTTTCTATGTTGAGCTGGTAGATAACTAATTCATTTTATCACAAGAGCGTCATCTCAAATTTTTAAAAATTTCATGACTGCATTTAGTATGGAAATGGGGGTAGTGGTCCACAAGAGCATTGAGATAATGGTAATTTGGTTTGGTCCTCCTTGCGAGAAATGGTTTGTTCTAGGCTATGTATGTATTTTTGTGAATTGTCAGCACTTGGAGAGGATATTATTCTTTTGAAAATGTTAGTTGCATCACCAAGCACATACTCTCACTCCTCACATGTGGGGCTACGGCAAAATATAAATGTGGATACAAAGGGAAAAGGTTTTATCAAGTTTTTAAAATCAAATTCGGTCATTGAACGAACAAGACTTTTGGATCATGGTTCAACCATTTTTAACCGCTCGAACCATGATGAAACCACAATCAAACCGTGAGAATATCTAAACTGTAGTAAAGAAAGAGGTCAGTTGAATGTTAGACTGAGTGAATTGTCCAGTTTGGTTTTAAAACACTGGTTTTATCACACATCTAAATATGATGCAAGACATAAGGGGGAGGAGGGGGATAGAGAATAGGAAATACTGAGATTCCAATCTTCAGTTGTTTTCAACAATCACAATATCAAATTTTTTATATTCAACAAATTTGAAGTATAGAACAATTCAATGTCAAGGTAATGTGATTAATAATCATACAAAGAAAAGTGAGATGCTTTGTATGATTATAAAGAATGTTTATGATAGAATCCCACGTTTGCTGTAAGTGTGATCAAATGTACATTTATTTCTGTCACCAAGGGCCGAGGCAATTATGCTCCCTATCGCGTGTTGTATATTTATTTCTCTCTCTTTTGACTAAAAACTTCATCTTCACAAAAAATAGAAAAGGAAAAAAAGACCTCTTCATGATGTTTGATTCAGCTTTTGGATACCTTCTCCATCAAGTTTATTGCCAAGCAAGCTTTGAGCATGCTTAAAACATGAAAGATATTCGTTCTTTATTTCAGGGTAATCGGTAATTGACTTCTTATGTACAACAAACTGCAAAGGAAGAGTTGAGTTTTAATAAATATTCAAATCCCATGAGAAGATTTAACTAATTTATGCTCTTTATTTTCTTCATTTTCAATAGTTATTTCTATATAACAAAAAGCCGAATAATGGATCTCGGTCTAAGTATAATGGTATTTTTATGCATAAAATTATGCAGCAATGCATCGAGGCAGAAATGACTACTGAAAATAACAAAATAAAGAGCATTGATTGAAAAAGCAAGATTTAAGTCAGTTGAAGTATGCATACTCACAAGAAAGTTTAGCATGTGAATAGTTAATTCTTACCTCATTGTAAGCAGCAATGCATTGAAGGAGTGCCTCTTTAGCCTTGACGTTAATATCCCCTTTCTGTTTTGCAAAAGAGCACCAATATTTAGACCAAATAGAAATATGAATTTAGATGGTTTACATTCATTGGACCCTGAATCTGGTTGAACTACTACAATGCAGGCTTATTAAAATCTCTTAGAATTTTGTTTTGATCTAACTCATCCTTACAAAATCCGCTTGTAAAGTGGGAGATGCATCTCCCTTATGAACAATTTTTTCAAGCCATATCACATTCAATGTGGGACTCTCAATACACACTCTCACACCTAAGACTAGACAATTAGACCATGACCTGATAACAAGTGGTCAAAATGATAGGTTCTGATACCATCATAGAATTTGTGTTGGACCTAACTTAATTTTACAAAACCGGCTTCTAAAGTAAGGAATCTCCCCCTTATGAATATGTATATTTTTTAAAATAAAATCAGAAACCTTTAATCATCAAGGAAAAACTCATTATTTATTTATTTTGACTCAAGAACAAAAATGGAGAGAAACTTGAATTTGGAATGCCACTCCACCTTCGGCACTTCTAGTTTACTCTCCAAAACCACTTCACATGCTTTGGCAGTGCTAATTAGCTTTGCTCTCACTTCATATTTGTGCTCTTTAATACATTTGGTATTATGTGCTATCATTAATCGCCCTTGAATTTCACTTTGTATTCTACCCATTTCATCCTCAAGTGCACATACTCTATCTACAATATTCATACCTTCTGTGATTTTATTTTGATGAATGGCGCAGACACTTAGATTGTATTTATAGAGTTGTTCATGTGTGTTGTCTCGTGATACTAGAGCGAGAGAAAGCATGCACACCAACAACTCTAGATACAATCTCAGTCTCTACTCTATTCATCAAAATCAAATCAAATCAAACCAAGCTATACTACCATGTTAGAATTTAAATTGGACCCAATTCATCCTTAAAAAAACTGGCTGGTATAATGAGAGATATCTCCTACTTAGAAGTATTTTTAGACCATATCACATTTAATGTGAGACTCTCAACATAATCTAACCTGAATCTCCTGCAGTTCTTCCTTAGCCAACTCCACTGTTGATAGAGTACTGAGTGATTGCAACTGAAAAATTACATTCCAACTTTCATAACCAAATCAACTTTTATTTACAAAAGAGTACATTGATACAATTCTATTTTAATATACGTGCATGAGAGAAAGCTAATAACAGGGTTATAAAACTAACCAATATGACAAGTGCTGCTTGGGCTTCCTTTCTAGAATGTCCACGCACACTAGTTTTCTTCGACTTGTCTTTTTGTTTTAATATCGTATCTAAACATTGACGTGCAATCCTGAGATAGAAAAAGAGAAATACATTCAAAAGAAGGATAAGGCATACTTAATTTTCATTTTTCAATGTCTAGTAACATTGTTATTGGAGAAGATGGAATCAAACATAATTTTCTTATACTAGAAGAAAGAGAATTTTCAAGAAAAGAAGGCCTGGTCAAAGTTATTTCCCAACAATTTAATTTATTGCATGCAAGATCTATTTCTTTCTTTTCATTTGTGTGTTTCTACTGACAAATATCTTGATTAAGAGATACGATATAGAAAATGCAGCAAAATTTGGCCATAATAAACAAAACCACAATGAAATAATTGAATATCAAAGAGGCCACCAATCACTTTGATTTTTCTTTCTTTATTTTGCAGAAAAATTCCTTTTACAAGTTGCAAAGACACCAAAATCTTTGGCACGATGACCTATAATGATTTTAAACTTGGTTTTCTTCCCAAAATTTCAGAAACAAATCATTGCAGAACGCTCTAAAGTTGAAGGACTGACAACCATCAAAGCAAATGATATCAAAAATCAAACATCCATACCAAAAAAACAAATGTCAAGAAATGGAAAATAATATTGATAGCTGTGAGCTATCAAGTGCTGATCCATAGTCAGTGTGAATAATTGGTGGATTGAATGCATGTATGTTTTAATAATCTGTGTTTCGCAAATATCATAATATTGAGAATTATTTGCATATGCATATAATAATTCAACTGCTAATCAATAAACTACTAGCACAGTCCTATAGTATTGGGAAGAAATTAAAGTATAGCTTTAGCTGCTATAATTTAATAGGGACCATCAGATTACAACAGTACAGTAAGTTTCAAGCAAAAGTCAATCAAGCAGGTCCAAGTAAACTCTGTACACTGGATTCTTTAGTCCTCATAAAACCTAATGGCTCCTTAGGTTTCAGAGTGTAAGTTTGTTTTTTTCTGTATTCTCATTTTTAATTGAGGTCTTTTTATCATCTGCATGGCCTACCGACTGAATATTCCTAAGCATTCTTTAACATATATCATGTTGAAAATGAATAAAAATCTTAGTCTTTATTAGTTAAGATCTATCTAAGTAGTCAATCAAGTGAAAATATTTTGTCCTTTCCTTAAGTGAATCAACCAGATCTAAAAGCTGCAGGTGAAAATATTATATCATTTTATGCATAACATCAAATTCTACATGTCCCATCAGCTGCAAGTGATAATTGCACTGTCCGAAGAAATAATAATCGGCACTAAAAAATATAAACAAACATAATAATAATAATTTGATTTAGGTTTTATATGTAAAAAAAGTTATGAAAGAATTAGGCACATCAAACTAATAGAAACCTTATGGAATTATGTAAATAATCCTTTGCTATATCAAGCTCAGCTTTAGCTCTAGAAACATCCAATTTTTTGTACCGACTGAAATCAAGCATTGCCACTCTTGCAAGATGAAGTAGGTTTGCACCAATCTGACCATGGGTAAAAAAAAATAAAAAATCATACTTTTGTGCGGTAAAACAATCATGTTTTTATTTTTACTTATTTAAGTAAAGCAACAAATATACATCTTAAGCATTAGCATGCAAATAATAAGAACAATGTTGTGTAAGTAAGAATCAATTTCGCAATCAATTTTGGAGGGATTTGAAATCTAAATAAAATTGTAATTGCCAAAATCCCTTTCAAGAACCAACAAACCTGAATATGATCACCAGGAAGTAAGGCTCTCCGGACCTCAAGACATCTACGAGAGAGAGAGAGAAAAAGGGAGGGTTCAATTTGCATAAGGCGAAAGTTAATTTCACAAATTTTGATAAATTAATAAAATTAAACAACCTTTCAAGAAGCTCTTTTGATTGTTTTGTTTCGGAAGATGCTTGTAGGGTCAGGGCCAAGGATTCAGCTGCAATAACTGTGTCCAATGATTTCCATCCCTGTATTACCCAAATTGCATCTTTTTTAATGATAAAAGATTATGAAATATTGCTATTCTGGCAACATTTTCTTTTTTCATTCATCAAGATTATCACAAATAATTCTGATAAAAAAGAAGTTAAAACTCATCGGTTACTAATTTCCAGACATAATAGTTTGCATGGTTATCAAGTGATTATAAATATTCCACAAATTATCAAATCAGAATTGTTTTCTATGAAACCAACCCATGGATTATTTTAAAATTAGAGCCCATATTTCTATAATTACAATAACGACTTTGGTCATTGTTCAGCAAGATAGAAATAACACGGTATCACAGGTAGAGTTAGGAATCATAAAACAACCATGCTCAACCACACCTATCTACAACCTTTAATACATCAATGCATCCATAAAAAGAAACGGAAAAGAACCAACTTACCCATGCAGTCCGTACTCCCAAAACCATGACACGGGAACCTCATTTAAAGTGATAGAAAATGCAGCAAAAAAGAAGCAACCACACTTAATTGACAATTGAGGTTACGTTAATTGTTCAGAAGTATCATTACACACTCGCTACTTTATACTGATTTGTAAATTATGCATGCATCACCGTTAATGAAGAAAATCAATTTGAAAGCAGAAGAGGGGGAAGAAGTTCACAAAAAGAACCTTTGACAATTCCATTATATTCAGGATCTTTCTCTGGACCATCTCAGCTTCATCAAGACGATGCGATTTCAAATATATCTGGAAAATTTATAGCAATAGCTTAATATCATTAATAAAGTTAGCACAGAAAAGTGGGGAACAGAACCACTTTGAGAGGTGGAAAATGCACAAACTCATTACAACTTAGACTTAAAAACTTAAATCAAACTATAAAGAACTTGAGGGAGACCAAACTGGATTAAACTCCTTAGCAAGTGGTATTAGAGCCTTTAGTACAATGCCAAGAACCAACTCTTCCCATAGTTGAAGTTGTTAGGTGAAGAACCTAAAAATTGTTCTTATGTATTTATACTAGCATGCGGACAGACGCTAATGTGCCCATCTGTCTACTTTCTCAAATGAAATTACACTTGAAATTTTGGATGGGATTCTATAATTTAGTATTGCTATTTTTATTTTAATTACATGTTTAGTTCAAAATTGAATTGAGATTAGTTTAAGGATTAGATTAGATTTGATTTGATTTAAAATTTAAATTAGGATTGGATCAAATTCGATTCAAATTTGAAATTAAGATTAAGTTCAATTACTTGATTAGGAAAAGAAGAATAAAATTGTAAATAAGAGTTTAAATGAAGGTTAAAGTGGGAAAAAAAGGCTACATCAAAACTTGGTATTCCTTTTATATATAGGTATAGAAAAAAATTAGTTTTGCATCTACAGAACATACATGTTCAACTAGTTTACCTTTTAAATATACTTGGATTGTTTTACTCAGGTTTTATGTGCCCTTTTCCCCACCTAGATGGCATTTTCTGTTCACATAATGTACAATATGGCTCATCCTTTTGGCAGTTGGCACAAATTGAAGATAAAGAAAATGAAGAGTCATTTTTCAGTCTTATTATCAACAACATTTAATAAAAAATATTCTTTTTCTTCTAGTACAAATCACTATTTATAAAAGAAGTTTCACTACTTTAGGGGCCAAACAAGGATTAAAAAATGACCTGGGAGAGGGAACGGAGTCTTCTAATGCATACAACTGACTCCCCTTCGCCACTTTTCTGCACGTGTAAACAAAATTTCTTCAGAACAAATGGAAAAAAAAATAAAAAATTACGAAACAACGCGGCTGAGGGAATTGAAGTTAGACAAAAATGTATCACGCACCTCTAGCATGCTTATGGAGTCCTTAATAATGATCTCAGCATCCTTTTCTTTTCCTTGTAGATACAGAACCTGAACACAAATATCGCAGCTTAAGATCCAGTTGAGCCAAAAATCCAAGAAGCATAGAAGAGAGACAATCAAAGGGGGGTCGCCAAAAAGGACATTACATTCTGAGCAAATAAATTAGATAGATAATCCCATTAAATCTTAAAGCTTTGAATAATTGAATCACTATCAAGTTAGCACAGAACATTGTTTCACGGCACAGACCAAGCAAATATAAGTAAAGGACGCATCTTTATTTTAGTGTTTCTTCAGTTACGAAATAAGAGTGACCAAGGATATCTATGACAAATCCTTGTCTCACTTCTCCCCTACACTGGGTTCTAAAACGAAGAGGAACTTTGTCTCCCCATTCATGTGAAAATAGCAGTAACAAACCCACAAGCCATAAAAATGAGAAATATAGATACAATTGAGATAAAGAACAAATCTGAAGAGGCTTATTTAATCTCTAAAGAAAAAGGAGAAATAGCTACTTCCAAGGATTTTGACTTTTACAATCAGTTCTCCAATACTCATATTCAGACTGCACTCTCGTCTTCCCTTACAAGTTTCAACTGTCATAACACAACAGTTTTAACTGTTTCAATCTGTAATTATGGTTCGAATTATATTTCAGAACCTAAACTCTATAGGCTCATTGTTGGAGTTCTCTGTTACGTGACCACTGTAGAGCAGAAATCAACTTGCAGTTCACAAAGTTTGCTAATTTCTCTCTCAGCCCCTGGAGGAACATCAGAAATTGGTCAAAAGGGTACTATAGTATTTGAATGGAACACTTCACCAGTGCCTCCTTTCGCAACATGCAAGTTCTCGGAAGCCTCTCCCTCTTATTGCCTATTGTGTTGCTAACTTAGGCTCTAACCCAGGATGACAAAAGTCTACCTCAGTTTCCTGCATATTTCTAAGCACAAATTTGGTCTCTCAGTGGTCTAAAGAGAAGACACAAATAGCCAGAAGTAGAATACCCGAGCTTGGCTAACACTGCAGCAGAAATTTTGCTGATGTATCCTTACTTAAGGAACTTAGTGCCCTTTCATTGTAGGAAATGGCCAAAACAATACTCTGTTTATTTTCACTATTTCCTTTGCAAATTATTAAAAATAGAAAAAGTGTAAAAAATGTGGCCTTTCCATAATTATCATAAACATATCATTTGAAAATGAAAATATAAAATAAACCATGTTTTCACAATATACTTTGCAATTCATGCAAATAAAAAAGTGAAAACAAGGTGGTCATTTATTTATTGTTGAAAACATATCATTTGAAAATGAAAATAGAAAATAAATCAAAAACCTCATTTGTTTCAAGATTTCCTGTCTCTAGAGGGAGTATTAGACTACTTTACCAAACAAGGCAAACATAAGTTAAAAAGAGTATAATGAAAGGACAGATAATTACCATGCCGATTTGATACATTGTATCTGAACATTCTGAATGATTATATCCCAGAACACGCCTTTTTATCTGAATAAATAGACATTAAAATTAAGACAACATATGGCCTTGATCATCAAACAATGAGATAATGTTTAGATTTACTAATAGATTATAAAGTGGTTACAATATACAGAAGAAAATAACAGTCTCTTCCTGAGCATAATAGGTCCGTACCTTCAAAGCGCGCTGTTAAAAAACAAAATTAAAACGAGATAAGTTGGTCAGTATAATTGAAGGAAGAACAAGGAGTAGACTAATAGCACTATAAAAACATGTCAGTGCCACAAGAAAGACTATGTCTGTAGAGTGGAAGAGGGAATGGCCATAAATGTCCAACACAAATATATCAACTTTCACGATCCGTAAATGATAAAGTTTGTTCTGCTAGCGTAATGATGCAAAAGATAATGAGTACATGATAAAAAGATATGCACAACAAATTCTTTTCCCATTAATAGGTTGTTATACGGATCAACCAATACCATAATGTTTTCATAAATCAGTTCCATTTAAATCCAAATCTTTCTCGATTGTTTGACCTCTAGTTTTCTTGATCACTCTACTAATTATTGGACAGTTATCGATCTAGTCTATCCTCCTTACTGCAACTTATATATGTCATCTCCACATGCCCAAACCACCTAACACGAGATTCTATAATCTTTTCTACAATAAGTGCTACCACAACTTTCTCCTAATACATTCACTCATAATTTTGTCTTATCTTGTGCTATCACCCATCCATTGTAATATCTTTAGCTTTGCAATAATAAGTTTGCCTTTTTGTTGGCTCTTTATGACCCGGCATTTAATCTGATACAAAATTGTAGGTTTTATAGCTATGTAGTAAAATTTTACTTAAAAAAGTTTGAGTGGTACTTTTCCGTCACAAATTGTACCAAAAGCATTTCACAATTTAATAAAATGATGCCCCTGAAATAGGAACATTTGAAGCTAGAATATTTGAAATATTTACCTAATACACATATCCATCACAATCACAAGCAGTATATCGGGCACTGTAGGAAACTTGTGGCTCAAACATCAAAAGATTTTGATGTGTCTATATAACTGGAACATTGCTTTAGTTTCTTTAGGTGGTCATTTAACCCTTATTTATGTATTTTTCTCAGAGAACTTGTTGAAGGGTTTGGATAAGAATTGTTAAATTCGACAAATTACCTCATAGCTAACTAGAGCTTTTTCCAACATCCGCTGTCCAATGTAGAACTGCCCTAGGTTGTGAACAGCAACCGCAACCCTGCATGATCACAGTTAGCCATAGGCTTTAGCTTTTAATTTGACATTTCTCGCTGAATAACTATTGTATTAAAATTTAAAAGGAAATTCTATAACAGAGGAAAAATCAATTTCATTTGATAGAATTTTGTTTGGTCCACTGCCACGGTAAGATTTTTTGCACTATTAATCAACAAGCCGGTAATGCCAATACCAAGCAATGAAGTAGATAAAGCATCATTTATAATGGTTTCATAGCAACTACACCCTACCTTACATCATCGGGACCAAAAGATTCCTCTAAGATTTTGATGGCTTCCAAATACAATGGTTCTGCTTTGTCAAATGCCTTCTTGACCCTGTACAACTCTGCCTGAAAAGACAATAATTAAAATCAATTTGTGTAATGACAGATTCATTTACTTTCTCAATTAAAATGAGTTTCTGCAATTTGTTGCAAGCCAAAACTTGGGGTGAAGGATCATGTTCATGCATAATATTCAACCAATCAGAATATTTAGCAACAATAAAAGTACTAAAGTACGATGTAAGCTAACGCTGCAAGAAGCTGAAAGTTTGTTATAATTATAACACTGCTTTCTTCAAATTATTTGAGGTTTGATCATTGTAAGTTGTGAATCAGATGTAAATCCCATAAACTATCTTGGTATGTATACTACACCATTAGTCCTTTTTTAAGAATTATAATCAATGTACAAACATTTCTTAACAGAAATTCAAAAACTTCAGGAATAATTGAACAAATCTCGGAAAAAAAAGGTATTGAAGTACAAGAATAAGAAATAATTAAAATATAATTAAGAAAAAGCAGTCTGAAGACATCAAAGAACTAGAAACATAAAAGTGATTTTTTAAAAAAAGAAATTGAAAGGCATCAACTTAAGTCTCCAAGAACTAGAATATTGTATAGTTCCCAAAACAATTATGAAAATAACAATTATCAAGTACGGTTAAACCAACCAGATTGTTGCATGAAGACGCAACGTGCGGATCTTGCTCGCCAAAACCTTCTTTAGCTTCTTTTATGGCAGCAACGAAGAGTCTTTCAGCATCTTCTAATTTTCCCTAGAAGAACATGGACAACTAATATATAATCAACAACAACATCCTTTTCCACTAGGAGGTGCATAAAACATAACTGAAAAGAATTTTAAAGCAAAGCAACAGGGAAGAAACTACATGCCTCAAAGAAAAGCTCTCTTGCTTTATCAGTAAAGACTCTCCATTTCGCTGTATGTATATTTGATGCTACAGAACCATCCTCAATTTTTCTTAATCCATTTAAGTCATCACCAGTGCTATTACCGGAAGACGTTTCGGTTGTTACATCCTCTGCAAACGCAGTGTTGGCACTAATGCCCATAGTCACAACTGCACATAAGTCCGATTAGTCAATGTAAAGTATCTGAGAATATTGTTTAATCAACTTCCAATATTAATACTAATTAATACACCCTTAAATAGTTTTCCATGGGAAAACTATCTGCAAACAACCATTATATAAAATCTCATATCGTGAGGTATGTTTGGTTTCAGAAAATGTTTTCAGTTTCCACTTTTGAGTACAAAATTGTCACCTTTTTTACTTCGTTTCCTATTTTCAAAAATTTATGCAAAAGGAAAAACTTGTATCCATTGTTTCCGATGCAAATCTTCAGAAACATGAAACAAAGTGAAAAGAAGATGGCAGCTTTGTAACTATAAGAAGATGATGGTCCTCATTATGGTCCTCGTTATTTAATTAAAATAAATACCAATAGAAGGTAAGGGTGAGTCTTTGCTTTATCGATGATTCAAAACTGAAGTCTTTCGGATGAGAAGTGAGTCAGAGATGAAACCTATCTTTGGGACAGCACCTAGAAACTTAAGTTTAACATGTTTCCTTCTACTACATAGGAAAGGAAGGTGATTCATACTTATGGGGCATTCTTCTAAGAACATGTGATCTAGAATCCAATAAAGGCATGGAATATGATGGACAAAAAGAAAAATAAGTGAGAATATTCTTAAAATTTGGGTTGGATCTGACTCAACCCTACAAAATCGGCTCGTAAGGTGAGGAATGTTTCTGCCTGCATATAAACTCATTTTCAAGTCTTATATCATCCAACGGGTGGCCCAATAGATCTTGGATAAGCTCTTGTATCATTTTAGGTTTTTTATATTGGGTCAAACTCATCCTTACAAAACATGCTTATAAAGTGAGTGATGTCTCCCATTTATAAACTCATTTTCAAGCCATATCTCATCCAGGTATTAACAAGTACAAGCTCGACACTAATTCTCCTTTTCGGATCTATTTGGATCGACTTATTTGAGCTTATCTATATTAACATACATACTTGTGAGTTGTGACACTTTTTGGGAGAACTTAGGAAAACAGCTATGACATGTTCATAAGCTGCTTTCAGCTTATTTCCATAAGCTCTCCATAACAACTTATGAAAACAGCTTATATGAAAACAATTATTTTATCTTTTCATTATAGAAATAGCTTAAACATAACCATTTATGCTATAAGCCGTAAATTAAGTTGTTTATCCAAAATGGGCCATGATCTCCATACAAAAAGTGAAAAAAATTCAACTTTGTTACCTACCTCACACTTAAAAGATCTATCTCAATATTGAATCACTAATGAACATAATATAGAATAATCATATCACAAAAATGGCATTTACATATTGAAAAACAAGAATCGAATAGAATTTATCTGTAAGTTATAAAAGCATGCATACCTACATGTCCAGATATAAGAATCCATAAACAAGGATCCTTAAGATTTTGTCTCCAACCATATTCTCCAGTTTGATACGAGTGAGAAAATCTTTTACCGGAAAATGAGATGGGCAATGAATTAGAGGCGGAGAAGGCGTGTGAAGAAGGAAGGCGAAGTTTTTTAAGCAAATTAGAGACTGCCATGCGCAGAGGAGACATCTCCTCCGGTGAACAACAACAGGGGAAGCTGCTACAGAGTTTTGGTGTGGGTTTATGTTACTTTTTTATTTGGCAAAGACAAAAGTATTCCGCTAAATTGTATTTTTGTTCCTTAACTAACTATTTAGATGGTATCGTTTTGATCTCTTAATTAAATTTTGATTTATTTTGATTCCTTAACTTCTCTCTGTTACACATTTTGATGATTTTCGTTAATTTTAATTCAAAAACGTTAAGTTTTCTTCATTTTCTTCTAGAATTTTTCTGAGATTCTTCTTGTTGAAGATCAATGAAGATGATATGAAGATGAAAAAAAGGAGAAGAAGATGAAGAAAACCTAACGTATAAAATTTAACCTTTAAATAAACTAACTTTTCATTTTAGTCTCTTTAATTTTTATTTTTTTTAACTTTTAATCCCTATAAAATTTTCAATCAATACTTTTGTTCCCTATTTTTAAGTTAGTTTTTTTTATTTTTTTAATGAAATTGAGCATATATGTGTAGAATATTGAAAAAAAATAGAATTTTTTAACAAAACACAAATTAAATATGAATTTTTAACCTTCAAAAATATAAAAAATCATATTAAATTCATGTTTTTTAAAAAATTCTTTTTTTTTGGGAGAGATTCTTATAATATTATGAAATTTTTTGCAAATTTTTATTTAAAAATATGAATTCTACATATGAGATTATTTTAAAGAATGGACCAAAAGTGAAGATGGAAAATTTTTGAGCGACTAAAAGTTGAAGAAATTTTTTAGAAGGACTAAAACAAAAAGTTGACATATTTATAGGACTAAAAAAATATTTAACCCTTTTTTTTAATAAATTAGTGGTAACTATTTGTATTGTGTTATTATGTATCAATGATAAATTTCTTCAAAAATGTATCAATGATAAATATTTATCTATGTTTTTTATATTTATTGTTAAATAGTCCAGCATTGAACAAAAATTGTATTAAAGTCTCCTCTAAGATTTATTGAGTTATCCATTATTTATATTAACGATTTCATATGTCTTTACTTCACATTAAAATATGAATGATTATTTTATATTTCTATGTTCATTTTAGAATGTTATTAATATAAAAAAAATGCTTTCCTTATTTAAAGGAAACATTTTTAACAAGAAATAGACTGCAAAGATTGAGAAACTTTTAGGATTAAATAAATTTTTAATTGCTACAAAATTATTAACTTTCATTCAAAAGTTAAGATAAAAATAATGAAAACAATGAGAGTAACTTTTGCATATTTGAAATTTTAAAAAATATCCACATTAAAAACAATTGACAAATACATCGTATGTCATCAGTATATTTAAAAGGGTTGAATATATTTTTGTTTTCTATAAATATATCAATTTTTTATTTTAATTCTCCTAAAAAAATTCTTCAACTTTTAGTCCGTCAAAGATTTTTCATCATCATTTTTGGTCCATACTTTTAGTCAACTCATGTGTAACCTTCACATTTTTTTTTAGAATGTTTAGAATATTATAAGAATCTCTTCCAAATAAATTAGATTTTTTTTAACAAAACATGAATTAGATATGAACTTTTATGTTTTTTGCACTTAAAAATTCATGTTTTGTTAAAAAGTTTTTTAAAAAAAATGGAGAAATTGCTATTAATATTCTACACATTTTTGCAAATTTTAATTAAAAATATGAAGGCTGCACAAGAGTTGACTTAATAATAAGAACCAAAAGTGAAGATAGAAAACTTTTGGAAACTAAAAGTCAGAAGAAATTTTTTAAATGGACTAAAATGAAAATTATGTAAGTCGTCGATATATAATAGATAAAATGAGACAGGTCTTCCTTTCTTCTCTTTATAAATGGAAACTATGTAAGTGGGGTTTCAGTAATTTCCTAATACTTACCATTTGATTATTAATCTAATTTATCTTAATTCCTTGTTCTCCAATTTAATCCATAATTATCTTAATCACCAACATTTGATGTTAAAAATATGAGTAAATTTAGTTTAAACCATCTATATACTAATGAAAAAGGATGTGATGTTACACACACAGAGTCACGCACGCGCACGCACACACAAGTTGAATCCATAGACTCATAGTCTAAGTAAAAAAGTTATCAAAATAAACTCTTTGAAAAAACACAAGTGGGTTCATATATATGCAAATTAAATAGTGTACAGTCCGAAATTAAATCAAATAGTGCCCCACGTCTAGATGTTCCTTGTCCTAAGCCGAACATACTTGTCTGGCCAATTATACCATAGTTGTTGTCGATGTAACATGAGTCTCATGACCAACAAAGTCTCTTGGTGGTTTGACATCTTCATATCTAATTCCATAATACTTATTGCAATTATTTTACTACAAAACATATACATCAACAATTGTTGGCATTATACTTTTTTTTACCATCTATTGTTAAAACTATCAGATTTTAACCAGATTCCAGAATCGATCACTCCAATAATGACATCAGATTTAAAGTATTTCCTTTCTACATATTGTGGAAAGCCTATGAAATACCATGATTTTGTTGTAAGCAAATGTCTCTTTTTAACATAGAGATAGGCATTACCCCGTCAAGTCCTACACGATCAATTTTCACACTTATCAAGCATATTTAAGTAGAAACGATATATATAACTTTTTTCAATAGGAAAAGTTTAGTGTTAACACACACCATCCATTTTGTCAGCTTCTACCTTTGTGAGTTTAGTTACAAATCCATTGAAGCTATGTTTGTAATGGTGGATTATAGATTTTGGTTCTTGACTGCAAAAATTGTAAATTAAAGTTTGATCTTATAATACATTATTACTAAATCATATAGTTTATATAAATGTAACTTGAAAACGTACTCAACATGTTATATTTAAAATTACGGCTCAAAAAGAAAATACATAAGAAAGGTGAGACTAGGTTACAAAATTCTCGTACTTGAAAACACAACATAGGAATTTAAAGAAACAATGAACCGCCACTATTTGCAAACATTCTCCTCATTGTAAGCATACAAAAGCAAGTTAGAGCAAAGCATTTTGAATTAAATAACCAAGACAAGGAATTCTTTTAAAATTGAAAGGTTACAAGAAAAAGTAATCAAATTAAACTCATTAGTTTTTCGAAAGGAAATTAAACTCATTATTGAACTTAAAAAAATTAAATTGGATCAATATTTTTCCATGGCATAATTTCAGTCATAATTAGAATATATTCAAAATAAAGCTACATAAATAACCTTATATCATTTCCCACTAAACAAAGCTATCAGAACAAGCAAATTGTTCAAGATTCTCCTGAGTGTCGGTGGAAAGATATTATAAAAGAGATAAAAATAAATAAATAAAAACCATAGTGTGTATACCATTTTAATTTTATTTTGGTCGAATTACTATTTGGATAAAGAAGTTGGAGACTCTTGTGGATTGGGTTGGGGTGAGTTTGGACTTTATTTAGCCCTAAAAGTGTTGTGTAGGGATTAAAATTCTTGGTTTTTTCTATTCACGTAAAAAAGCCTACCAAACATCTCCTAATCAAACGAGATGCCGAAACAGCTGAGAGATATGCCCCCCCTCCTCCCCACCACCACCACACACGCATGCACGCGCACTCGTGTTGAATCCATAGTTTCTTAGTATGAGTGAAAAAGTTATCTAAATAAATTCTTCGACGTCTGTTACGGGTCTTTTATAACTCTCACTTATGTGTTTTTTTGGGTGTGGTGCTTTTAAAGCAAAGGGGGGATAATTTTAATCCATTGTTGTTGCATTTGTTGTTTTGGAGCAGTTGATGTCATCCCCACTGATTAGTTGGAAAATTATTTTGCTCTAGCCTTGTCCACATAAAAACATTACGTAATCCCCTTCACTAGCATCATATATTAAGTTAGGGTTCAGAGCTTTAGCATGGTCAATTTAACCTGCTCCATGAGCAAATTCTGCATCATTATTATTAATTGGACTCAACTATTTAGTTGCAACAAAAAGAACATGTTGTGTTTGTTTGTATTAATTTATACCATAATAAGTAAATTACAGCCACCAAAAATCAAATAAATCTAAAATACATTATCCTCTTATCGTAAGCGAATATGTGTAAAAAGTCTATTTTAACATATAAATATTTTCTTAAGTATAGTAGCATACAACTATGAACAATCGTTTAAAAATCTTTTAAATTTCTAGCTATCAGTATCAGTTGTACGTAATTCTGAATACTTTATTACTAATTTATAACTTTAGAAAATAACCTAATGTTTCAATACTTTTTATCAACTTCCAAGATATACCTTAAATATTTTTTAATTATTTTATGGTTGAGGGTATGTGTTCATAAAAGTTCAAATGTATTAAAATGAGGTGAAGATAATAAATAATTATTTTTCAAGAAATGATATATTTTAATTTAAAATAAAATAGAAATGTAATCAAAGCTCTTCAAAGATAATTTTACAAAAGTTTACGATATTCAACTTTAAAAAACACAAATCTCTTCAAAAGTTAATTAAAAGTAAGCATGTTTAAATTTTATTTTATTTATGCATGAATATATTGATGGAAATGTGACGCAACTCATTTTTTATTACCAGTTGTCATAAAAGCATAACAGTTAGCAGTAGGTGACCATTTAGGTTGAAATGACTTGATATACCTTGTTGCACCAGACACATGTGGACATGCCATTGATATACCCGACACTATGTTGAACTCTAATTTTCTAGTATCACTGTTACCTTCAGAAGCAGAGGAAATTGAAGACCGACTAGTGAATATGTCTACCCGGGAGCAATCAAATTCGGCTAAAACATTAAACAAACATAAAAGATTAACAACAAATCATTTACATGATATAAATGTGTTTAATTTTATCGATCAAAGAAATAAAACCTTGAGAATGTCAGGTGTAAGTAACTATGCTAGGACCCCTTGATGAAAAAGAGGCAACCATGGGTGCCAAAGTATTTTCTAACACATTTTTCTTAAAGATGGTTACACTTTAAGTCCTGCAAATTGATTAATGCAATAAATTTTAGATAAATATGAATCTCTAAATTATTGTTAAGTGTATATGGAACTTTCACTTGATACCTTGTAGAGTATATATATTTATGTATTTTGGTGGAAACCTTTGTTTGAATGTAACATCCTGCAAGGGAAAAGGGGATGCAATATCTCTTGAAGTTTGTCCTTGTGTTAGGACACCAATAACACCAACTCTAAAGGCTTCTTGGCTTTCTCTGCCACATCCACACAGAACAATTTTACCTTTGACCAACTTACCATCTAGGGAATTGGATGAGGAAAGCCTTCAATTTTTGAACACTTTCATCAGAAAATTATAGACTAAATTTTTCTCAATTTAATTATAATACTCATGTTGGAGCACACATGATTGTAATATTATTCGGTTCAATATGTTTTTATAAAAGTGTGATTTTAATTTCGATGTCAATGTAGATTATAATTATTTTTAGTATATATATGTATAAAAATCCTATTTTTTTTAGTTTTTGTAGAGGGAAAAGAGGTTTTTGTTAAATATAAGAAATAAAACTGAATTAATTTTTTATGTCGCCAAAGTTAAATGGTAGTGATTTTATAGGGACTTGGTGAACAAGGGTCACCTGGATTGTTACCTGGATTTCTATCTATGGTTGCAGCACCCAGAACAATTGACCAGGCTGAAAAATTATCTAAGGATTCAGGTTGTGGACCTTCGTTTCCTGTTGCAAAGACTATTAATACTCCATTTTTAAATTGCATGAAAAGATGAAATAAAAAACTAAATCTCTAAAAGTGCTATGATGATATCATACTTCTCCTCCAATCAACACTGATAATATGTCAACCTCGTGTGCTATTGCATCATCACATATAAGAATGTTTGCAGTATAACAAACAGAAGACCGACATACCTTGAATATTATTATTTGTTATGATGGAGCCCTGCCTCTAGATGTTATTTGTCCTAAGTCTAACATACTTTTTTTTTTTTGGAAATAAGTCTAACATACTTGACTGGCTAACTAAATTCTTAGTTGCGCTCGACGCGACATGAGTCCCACGACCCACAGAGTCTCTTGGAGGTCCGACATCTTCATAACTAATTCCATAATACCTAGCACAAATTATTTTACTACAAAAACATATATATCAACAATTGTTAGAATTATACTCTCTTTTAACACGAGTTATAGGACGACATGTTACTTGTTGCAGCTGAAATTGTAGAAAATTCCCTTCCATTTGCTTGAAAAAAAAAAGAGTACAATCTCAAAAGGTCAATCCCTTCTTGGGAACTAGCCAAATGAACACCAAGAGAAAGGAAAAAAAACACCAAGGAGGCAGAAGCAATCTCACCCAAATAGTAAAAACTCTCAAACAGCTCCTAGATAAATCGTATGTCGAAGGAGTGCCAAAGTACAAGGTAACAACGAGACTAAGAGATATGGGCACTATGCAACCCCCACACACATTCATGCATGCACACGTGCATGCACGCACACGCGCACACAAGTTGAATCCATATATTCATAATCTAAATAAAAAAAGTAATTTAAATAAATTCTTCGACAAAACACAAGTGAATTCAAATATGGGAGGGACAATATTTCAGTTTGAAAGTTTCAGTAAGTGTCCGACAGAGTGTAATGATATTCTATCATTTTTATTTTCTTAAAAATTATTTATATACTCCCTATGCATTTTATTATAAGTCACTTTATAATATCCATACATTATTGATGATTTTTTTCCTATTATATCATTTATCATTTATTACTCTCTCTTGTTTCTATTCTATAAATATATTTTTTCCATGTCATTAATAAGAGATAATTTTGTAAAATCACTCATAGTTTTTATTTGCAATACAAAATTAACTATATCTTGATAGGATCATGAGCGCTAAAATAATGAATCTTTTAGTTTATTCTATAAGTGGATCTTTTAAGCATATTCTATTAGTAGTTGGTACTATTATTATTGTCTGGTTGATGTATTTATCTTACTATGTGTATGCATCAACATATATAAGCATTCTATTGTACCATTAGAAATGAAGAAAAATAAATGAAAATGTTATTTTATTTTACCTTAGTTTAATCTTCTTCTTTTTTAGCTTAGAACCCTAGTTTATCATAGTTTTCTCAGTGATATGTTTTAGGTTCCTATCATATTTCTTAATATGGGTGAAAATATCAAAACAACTTGTAATAAAATACAGAGCGAATAGATGCTTATGTGTTGTGGTTTTTTGAACTTGAAAAGACTATTTGGAATCACTATACGTGCACGTTAATAGTGTTGGCTTGGTGATTAATAAAAGAAAATCGTTACTTATAAATTACATTTCAACAATAACTCAAGTTTATAATTAGAATAGAATTAGATTAGATAAGGGAGGCAATATTTTGGAATAGTATGCAGGGGCATATATACTTTGCATTTAGGCCTGTGGTTGCATTGTTTTAGCGTATGATATCTTGAAAACACGTTAACTGATATGTTTTATAATACGTATTAACCCATTTTTGGAATATGAACGTTAGATATATGAATTTCCCATATTCAAATAGAAGGGATCGTGGTTAAAGGGAGAATTATGGAGTGTGAAGTGAAGGTCCCAAATGACAACCTACAAACATTAACTATGGCACACAAGTAAGAGTTTCTCTTAATTCATTCACTTTGCCTCGCCATATACACATAAATTATTTTTTCGGCTCAAACTTAATCTCACATCATACTTATTTTTTTTTTTTGGTACAACACATCATACTTATTTTATTTAGGGTTTTTTTGTATCCATAGTGGGAGTTTTATATTTATGCCCACGCCATCGCTTTTACACCAAAGTTTGATTGGTTGTTGTCGGAGACAAATGTACTAGCAAAATCACACTTATTAGTATCAACAACAAAGAGAACCATGCCATCTAGATGCATGTCGCGCATTCATTGCAGCAAACCACTCCACTACTACATCCTTATTATGTGTCATTTTTTTATCCTTTTCGATCCCCATATTTAACTTTTTTTCCTTAAAATTTTGGTCCATCGTCTCATTTTTTATTTTTTTTATGCAGCCTTTTCATTTGTGATGTGGAAGCGTTTATTAGTCATATTTTGTTGACATGCATATTCAGTTTGGCATAATAAGTGTTGTCACGTCATAAATGAATAAGTCACATCATAAATATAAAACAATTAAATGAGGGCCAAAATTCATAAAAAAAAATAAAAATAAAATAGGTGCACTAAAAACCCAATTTTTAAAGTAAGGGGACTAAAACTTAACTTAGTTTTAAAATGGAGGGCCAAACATGTATTTCACTTAAAGAATTTAACTAGTCTTACACATATGTTTAAGTAGAGGCCATTATCTAACTATAAGCTTTAGGTGTTTTAGAGAGAAAACAACAATAACATGTATTTAAAAAATTGAGGGAAAATAAGATTATCATTAATAACTATGATCCTTCTTGCATTTCAAATTATTTTACGCAATTTGTTGAGCTTGGTGACTCTTTGAAATCAAAGCGGTCTATTATTCAAGTAATTTGGTGTGCATGTGTTTGGACGATTTAAAAGAAAAGAATGACATAATTTTTAATAACAAGGAAGCTCAACTTCATCAGTTAGTCGACAAAGTTAAGTTTCTTTCTTTTTGGTGGTTAAAACCAATTATACTATTTTTGCTTTTGATTACCACACTTGGTGGCTCAACCCCTTGTTGCGTATGACTCCATCCCTTGTTGTGTCGGTTTTTGGCCTTGCAATTTCATTTTCGACCTTTTTTCCTTTGGTTGTCTATGTTTCTTTGTTAAATTGTTGTTGATGTTCTCTGACACACCTTGTGTTGGTAGAATGCAGTGATCATATTATTATATTTAACTTTGTCTTGTTTTTTTTTAGCAACGGCAAAACTAGTTCATATCATTCAATAATAAAGTGTTCAAACTAGACGGTACATCAGAGAAAATATGGGGGCTAGGGTGGGATAAGGAAGCTCTAGCTATGTTATGAGCTACCTTATTTGCTTGTCTCCTTACAAAACGCACATAAAAGTTAGCGTGCAAAGACAAAAGTTGTTTACAATAAAAAATAATGTCACCAAGTTCATTGTGGGGGTTGGCACTAGAGTTCACAACATCCACCACAATTTTGCAATCAGATTCGAAGATAACAGATTGCATGCCTCGTGCAATAGCCAGTTTGACTGCTTCAAGAAGTCCGGTAGCTTCCGCCTCAGATGGAGTGACTCTAAGAAACTCATAATTAGACATGTCAAGCAGAAAATGACCCATGGAGTCTCTGAAGCAATAGCCCATGATAGAGTTATTGTTAAATAGTGCGTAGTCAACATTACATTTAACAACTGTCAACAAAGGCTTCTCCCACAACGCATCATGTGTTATTTCTTGCACCAGATTTTTTGCATGTTGCATATAGCTCCATTCATAGAGTGTGTCTCTTGCTCGATTACAAACCACAAGGGGTGGTGTATTCACATTGTCCTAAAGTTTGCTATTGCGATATTTCCAAAAGCTCCATAGAGTCATAGCTGCCAATGCCACTTGAGAAATGGATAACCTGTCAAAAAAAGTGAACAACATAGAGGGAAAATCACTGACAGTGAGAAGAAGATCTCGAACAAGATTATCCAGCTTCAGTAATTTCCAACAGCTTGTTGTCTTAGAGCAAACAAAAAACATGTGCATTTGTGTTTCCGCTAATTCATTACAGACCACACAAGTATCGTCGCAAGGGATCCCCTTTTGCACAAGTCGGGACCTTGTTGGAAGGCATTGGTGTACAAGACGCCAAATGAAGGAACGAACACGCAATGGTGCCTTCAACTGCCATATTCTGTCCCAGTCAATATTTAGATATATTTAGATATAAAAACTATGACATTAGTGATCAATTTACAACTATGTGAGATTTGAATATATTTCTTAATATTATGCAAAATCAAAATATTACCATCGATAATTTGGTTTTAAAATAATAATATAAAATTCGGTCTAAATGATTTTCAGAACATGTATATATATCCTTCTTCAAAAACATGTATATATATCCAATTCTTTCAGAAAAATCTAAATATATCCAATAAAATTTGTTTTTTGCGATTTACGATTTTTATGTAGTTACATTTTTTCTTTAAATTGGTTTCAATGTGTACAGCCTTCAAGAGCATGAATTTTTTGTTTTGGCAAATTCAAGAACATGACTTGAATTCAAGTTTATTGTGGCAAAGGTGATTGCTCAAAATTTAGAATAGTGAAAAAGTCATGGATGGGTTTATAAGCAATGTTTGACTATATGTAACGTGTGTTATGCTGCAACCTAAGTCCTAAGTCTAACACGACATTTCCCCTTAAAAAAAAGTCCTAACACAACATTAAATTCTACTAATTCCGCATAATTAGGGTGTTCAAAATTCCAACTTCATTATAAAAAATAAAAGACGTGTGCCTAGTTCCGAGTTGACAAACAAAAATTGATTAACTTTATATTTGGTATCACGAAGGAAATGATAGAATTATGGTTATTCATTATAATTTTTTAAAGACTACACTACATAGTTTTGCAAAATTACCAAAATTATCATGATTCTGACATATCTATCTTAATATCAAACATACACAACACAAGTGGGAAGTAATTTAATACATTTCATTTTCCGTAAATTCAACATAATTCATTTTTTCCAAAATGGTGTCTTAGTATAATATTCTCTTCATTCTTAAATGAATGCAACAAGTGAACTATTTATAAATGTCGATGTACAATTTTGACCATTAATATTTTTAATTATTTATAATAAAAAATTATAAAAGTTGATATTTTGAAAATATTTAGTGAGACAAATCAAACATCTTTTATACCGAGAGACTGTGTAGCTCAGTTGGTTTGAGTTAAGGGTAAAATAGTTGGAGGTCTTGGGTTTAAATCGGATGAAGAAGTAAATATTAATCTAACTACTAACATTTGTCATTAAAAAAAAAAGATAAACATATATATTAAATTTGTCTTTGTATGTTGGTAAAAAATATAATCAAGTAGCTTATGTGAATAGTACATATAGTCAAACTACGACTTATATTTAAAAACGGATGGAATATAATGGATATACTTCATCATCATTAAAGTCCAACCAAAAATGTCCTTGTGGACTGCTCAGTTAATAGAAACAATGCATAATATATGTAAGTTTGGAGTTCAAACCACGACCACCACAAAAAAAAAATCCAACCAAAAAGTAGTTGACGATTAGTTAAATTTTTTAGTAGTTGTGTTTATATAATAAACAATCAATTTCACTTATGCATCCTCATAATATATTAATCATGAAATATATTAATCATGAAATAAACTTTTATATAAATCTGACATTCTTTTAGGGATATAAGATCTAAAAATTGTAGCTATGTAATTTAACTATATATATATATATATATATATATATATATATATATATATATA
>Ga0315914_1002508_pt1 | contig 28104 bp, 12 predicted proteins | sample MpolenodulesMG_FD_203920 | JGI IMG/M metagenome (GOLD analysis project Ga0315914, IMG submission 203920) | Medicago polymorpha root nodule microbial communities from Los Angeles, California, United States - elongated nodules | ecosystem: Host-associated > Plants > Roots > Nodule | place: USA...
ATTAAAATTGAGTTATCTCCTTCTATTTTCTTTAAATAAAATAATTTTATTGACTCAAGTTAGAATATAATTCATAATTTTTTCTTTCTAAAATCCATAAATGTATTAAAATAAATGTAAACAAAGAAAATATATTAAAACAAATTTTTATTAATTTCTATTGATTTCTAATAGAGGTGAATGACACACTGTTTATATCAAAAGTAATTTTTATCTACTCTATATTCTATATTCACGGGACGAGAGAATAACAAGTTTAAAAATATTTTAATCAAACCCGTGTTACAAGGGTTGAATACCTAGTATTCTTAATTCGTTGCACGTGAGTGTGTTAATGTAATTACAAATTAGTGAGTATTTAATACTCTTTTCATATGGAAAGAGAATGTGAAAGATAAGAGTGGTTCCAAGAGTTTTCTAATACTATGTTGACTCTTATTTCACTCCAATGGTATAATTATGCTCTTCGAAGTTTGTAGAGGTTAAAGACAACTTTAGACAAAGCATTGGAAATGCTGTTAGTGATAGTTTGTTTTGTCACTAAAAGAAAAATCAAGATGAAAAAATTAATAATCCTTGATCACATTATTCATTTTTAATAGATAAATTTAGTCCACCAAATTATTTTTAAACAACTAATATGATTAATAATTTTCAATTTCAGAAGTTATTTCAAAATTTCCTGAATTTTATGAACTAAAAAGTGTCCAACCCAACAACTTCAAAAACAGAACTAAGTTATTCCCTTCTATAGATATTTGGTATGTTTACATTATGTTGTGTGCTCTTGTGTAGTAATGCTGCCGTTTCTGTCTTCTCTTCTCTGCTATAGTTGAGAAATGAGTTTTGAGTTTTTATATCTTCATATCCCACCCTTCTCATTATCTCCTCTTTTATCACATCATTTTTTTCCCTCTCTTTACTGTTTTTATCTTTGTACATTCTGACACCTTATCATTTTTGGCGCGAGTTAATGTTCCAGTAAGTAGATTAGATGGTAGATACACATCTATCCCCATTGGTGTTTAACTTGCTTACAGTAGTCCGTTAATAAGAACTGAACAGAAAGAATGATGAAACATCATCTTCAATTTGAACATGCTAAACTAACAGCTATGGAATCGGAACAGATACACAAATCTAGCTGCAAAAGACATGAATGATATGTATACAAGTTTACAACATTTTATAAGTCAATCCCCCTTTATCAACTTCACCTTACTATGTAGTACAACAAAGCTATTTGCAAATATTTTGAGTAGCAAACAACGAAAAATTGAGGAAATTCTATGGTACACTTTCTATAGTTATCACATAGGTTAAGATATAGGACACTAACCTAGGTTTTATGAACTTGAATATAAAACTTGTCTGATCCTAATGCTGCAGCAAGCTACAAGTTGATAATATATCACATATCGTAAATCTTCCTTCTACCTCGTGTGACGTGTAATTAAAACTGCAGAGACACCAATAAGTATAAGCCACAATACATTACTGCAAAGTTATGAAGGACAAAAACTTGGAAAAAGCATGGATGAATAGCGACGGGAAAAACTTTTAGCTGCAAAAGGAACATGAGTGGGAAAAGAGAAAAACAACAGAACAATAAACAAGACCTTTGAGATAACGGCGACACTGCTAATGTAATAAGGCAAAATCCCTCAATTTCTAAAGTAGTAAGTTGTTCGTAAGAAATTTTACAACATGCAAGTAAATGCAAGTGGGTCGGTGTATATGAATAAATTACAATAACGACTTACCAATCAAGCAAAGGAGAAAAACAATTGAAACAATTATTCGAACAGGCCGACTGTATTGCATTTGGTATTGAGATCTTTGAAGCTGTCTCTGAATAGCACCACACCATCCATAGAGATGCTTGTCATAGCATTCATCAGAACTATCGAGGCTACTTTTACTTCTTTCGTAGCATGCATTGTTTCCCTTTTTTCAACAAAAAATAAAATAAACACAATGTTAGTAATTCACCAAATGCAATAAAAATCACACAAGGAAGTTTCAACGATGAACAAAACAACAAAAGCAGAATAAGGACTCACCCTGTTCAATTCAGCCATTGGAATTAGTGCACCATCAGTTTCTTTATGATGATCAACTGTTTTCAGTTTTCTATAACCATTCCTCGGCCACTTCAATTTCGAAATTGATTCCACGGAACTAAGAAATCCTGATAAACTTGGCACCTTATGCATTGGATTTGGACCAGAAGAACCGCTGGAGGAACTAGACTGCTGCGGATCATCGGAAACTGAAATTTTCCAAAAACCAATATCAGCACTAGCGCTAGCTGCCCTACGATGCCCACGTGACACCTCCTCCTTTTCTTCCCCAACACCAGATGCAACTGAATTTTTATTATATAATCGTGGGTTGTTGCTTTCAGCTGCCGGCATTCCCGAAAGAAACAAAGCAAGCTCGTCTTTTTCTCCTTCGTCCAAAATCACCCATGTCTGAGATGCCTTTCTACCTGGAGGGTTCGTTTCATCTAACGCTTGCTCAACTTTTTTTATCTTCTCTTCAATAGCAGTGATAAAATCTCGGTGCCTAGTTCTTGCATCATCACCCAAGTTTCTGCTATAACTTAACCTAACTTCGCGTTCAAATTCCTCTAACTGCATGTCCCACCAAAAATACAATCAAACCATATCCTCATTATGATGATCAAATATCTCAAACAAACTACATACATATTTAGCAAGGTCACTCATCAAGAATAAAATTTACCTGCCATTTAGCAGTGCCAAGGGTAGTAAGTAAATCTCTTCTGAGTTCATTAGGGTTCCACATGCTAGAAGTATCTTTGGTGGCATGTATCCATGTCCTATATGTAGATTCCATCCTTCAAAAACACAATTATAACATATCAATGGCCATAAATTTCTAGCTTCACATATGATAATATTATGCACATAAATTAACTTTAAAATGTCAAACATCATGATTTTCATGAATTCAACGTTCAACAGGTCAAATAAAAAACAATATACAATAAAAAAAAAATCAATTTCTATTCCAATTTATTTTGCAAAATCAAATAAATAACAAATTAAGTAAAAATAAAAAAGCTTATTGGAAGAAGAATTGAAGGAAGCTAATAGAATAAGAATGAAATTGGTACCTATCTGCAGATTCCTGAACTTCTTCGGCAGCGTTAAAAAATGGATCTTTTTCCCATCGATCAAAATTTGACGCCATGAATTAAAATGGGTCGCTTGAAATTTCAAAAAATGATCACAATTTCGCTAAAAATTGAGGAAAATGGTGAACAAAATATAAACCCTAATTGAAAAAATCTATGTTGCAATCACCAATGAAGCTAGAATTGAAGAAGGAAAGGTTGGTGGGTCGTTAATTGAAAACAATAATAATAAGATAAATAAATAAAAATAAAAAGGAATCAATGGATCCGAGAGAAGAGTTTTGGTTAGTTATATGGTTGAGAATGAAGCGGGTATGAAATGCAAATAGGATTAAGGTTCTTTTTTTTTTTTTTTGGAGAGAAATAGGATTAAAGTTGGTTTTATGAAGGAAACTGGATTAAGGTTTTTCTTTTTTTTGAAGGAAAACAGGATTAAGGTTGTTGTTTGTTTATTTTCTGACAGTTTTTTTTTTTTAGTTGTTGTTTATTTATTTATTTTCCACCATTTTTTTTTATGTTAATTTTATTGAGTGTTGAAGTCAACGCGATTTTCGCATATGGAAGAGAAATAATGTATTAATAGTCACATGTGGATAAGGAAGAAGGGTGGAATGAGGGATATGTACCATGCTGACAATGTTAGTGGTCGGTCAATAATGTACTGCCTCATCATCCTGCTCTATTTTGTATTTTTCATTAGGGCCATTTGGGGAAGGTTCGGGTTTTAGGGGATCAATGAAAAAGACAACATATACATTTTAATTTTGGTGGATTCTAGGCTGAGGGATCAATTAAGTTCCTCACTAGTGAAACACTAGAAAAATAGCGTTAGATTTAGTATACGGTCTAGATTTGCAAAAACTAAAAAGCGAGAACAACAACATTTTCCCAATCCTCTTCTGTCTTCCATGGAGTAGGAGTTACGTTTTTTCGATACAAAGAAAGTTGATAAACTAAGTCATCCTTCACAAAAAAATTAACGGCAGCAAGTGAATATGTAGCAATACCGATCTCTCTATAAGTTATAACAATAACTTTGATGGCTCTCTCATGTAGGAAGAATAATAAAAATCAAAATAAATTAGAAAAATAAACGGTGAAAATTGATTTGAAAACACTTGCTCTTTTGGTGTTGTTCAAATAATGGATTGAAACAATAATTACAAGGATTAATTTTGGCAATGCATTTGGACATGTTTCAAGTTCTGAGTTTGATTTTTTTTTTTTGTGTAATTTGTATGAATAATAATACGGGTTTCATTCTTCTTCTGAAATTTATTTTATGACTTTTTTTTAAATTATTATGTTTGATTTTTGTTTTACTTCAAAGGCCTACGAACATAGTAATTCTTATCGCCTCTGGGTTCTTGATTGGGACTCAAAAAAATCACAATTATAAACAACACATGGAGAGAGAAGGGGGAGCAAGATTATGTGCACGAAAGTTTAGATATTCCCATTTTTAATTTTAGCAAATCTAAACCATAGGTTAAATCTAATGGTATTTTTTTTGTGGTCCACCAGTGAGGGACTTAATTAGACCCTCACCCTAGAATTCACCTTTAATTTTAGTCATGGTAGTTTTTAGTTTTTTTTGGAGGAGTTTTTTGTTATTATAGAATTATTTTATTATAATAATAAGGCAGAGACTAAAATCATGCTTATGAATTGTTTTCATAAGGTATTTGCCTTAGAAAAAATCTTAAGGTTTGGATAGTAAATTTTTGAAGGGGTAAGATATTGATAATTGATTGTGTCGTTATCACAATTCATAAGCAGTTTTTCATTTAGAAGAATTTATGTTTCTTTTACAATACCATTGCAATTTGCAATATTGGCATAAGGTGTTGATTCCTTGTTTATTTTTTTGGGTTACAAAAGGGATAAAAAGAGAAAACAGAAAAACAAACACAAGAGGGCATAAACAAAAACTAGCCGCGAGGGAAGAAAGTTCCCCAAGCATCATCCCTTAGGAGAGGTAGCAGTCCGTCGGGAGGGGTGGCATGGTTAGACAAAGCCGAGTCCATGTAAGCTCCCAACTTAGCAAGAAAGTCAGCGCATCGATTACCCTCACGAAAAGTATGCAAGATAGAAGTGTTTCCTAGCCGAACCAAATCCTTAATGTCTTGAATTAGAGTAGCATAAACATGATATTTCATGGCAGGCCCATTGATGAGGCGGACACAATGGCAGGAGTCAGAATAGCACACAAAATCAACTATGTTCAAGTTTCTAACCATCTGCAAATTTGTAAGAATGACATATAATTCAGCAAGAAGAATGTCATCTGAATGAGCAATATGACCTGAAAAACTAGAGATGAAGAAACCAACATTGTTCCTAATAAGGCCCCCTGAAACCGGCCCGTTGATTCCTTGTTTATATGATTGATGTTTTTTTTAAGAAAAATATCCAAAAGAAAAATTGGTAGATATTTAGTTATTTAACCATTTGATTCGGAGTTTGATCGAGCAATTGCACACATGTCATACAATTGGTTTACCAAAACAGAAATATATTTGTGAAGATTAAGTTTTGGTCAGCTATACATAACTTTCTTTCTAGGTCAGCTTTACTCACATGATTTTTCTTTACTACTAACAAATCATGCAAAAGTTAGATAAGTCAATAGAGGATATAACACAGTAAAAATAGGACTATATAATTGCATGAGAAGATAGAATACACAATTCAAAGCAACTATTACACTGAAAATGAGCCATTACACATTTACATAGTTTTGTTCATGTACAAGAATTATAATTCCTTATCAGTGTTCACTTCAACCTTTTGCCTAATAACAAATAGAAACAGCAAAGAGACACATAACAAGAGCAACTTTCATGGGCCGTATTTGCAAGTTTTCCAAAGCCCATCAATAGTTAGTTTCAGCCCATAAATACCATCACAAATCTCAGAGAATTGCTCTTCGCTCATTTCTGTCATATGTGAGTTAACCCACGCTAGAAAATACACCTATGTAAGTTAACTCACGCTGCAAATACACCTGCGTGAATTAACTCACGCTCGGCTATTTGACGGGAATGAGTAAAAACAGATGGGAGAAGAGCAATTACCCAAATCTTAAGTCCAACTAAATGCAATTGGACTCCCAACCTTATGCTTCCCATCATTCCATTCCAAATAACCAAAACTCTTAGTTCCAGAAGGCATTGAGCCACAAATGAACCTCACTTTATAACCCTTCTTCTCATACACCTCCCTAAAACTAATAGTCTCTGGTTCCACCACAACCTTCACCGACGAAGAATCCACCGATGACAACACCACCGTAGCATTATAAGTTCCTGGAGTTCCCACGTTCGTAAGAACCCTATTGTATTCAACAATTATCGGTTTATCTGAACCACCACCAATTCCAGAAGCAGTTTCCAATGCAACAGCAAAAGAAGGATAGTTAAAATCTTCAACCCTGTATTTCTTCCTTGCATCACAAGTAAACTCTCTCCTCGCAGCAAGTTTGATCTGATACGAAGTGTAGTTTAAGGCACAAAAAAATCCAAGATAGTCATCGACGTTGATATCATAAACAAGACCAGGATCAAGGGCAGATACAGGATCCACGTGACCAGATCCAAAATCAAAGGGAGTAGCTGGTTTCCCGGTTGCAACATCTACAATTGTTTGTCCGTTTTTGTACGAGGTGTATGCTGTGGTCATTAGTGCTGATCGTATAGCAGCAGGGCTCCACTCGGGGTAAGCACCTTTAACTATAGCAGCTAAACCACTCGCGTGAGGACATGACATGGAAGTTCCTGATATAATGTTGAAATTTACGTGTCTCTTATCAAGAGCTAAGCCAGTTGGACCAACTGCACCAGTCCAACCGGCTAAAATGTTTACACCTGGAGCTATTAAATCCGGTTTGAGAATCTTTGGTGTTAAACTATTTGGCCCTCTTGAACTGAATGCTGCTACCACTGGTGAAGGTTGAACCTGTAAGTGTGTGCCCCCAAAAACAAGTTTAGCTCTTGGATTTTTCGTAGTAAAAACATAGTCTTTTAAAACAGTGCTTGATTTTTGACCCAATGCTGCTGCTGGTAGAAGATGAGAATCAGCAATTAACTCTTCACCATATTGTTCATTGTTTACCAAAATCATTCCAATTCCACCAGCTTTTTTTACAACAAGACCCTTTTCAACTCTTGAGTTTCCACCTCTTTCACATATCACAATTTTACCTAAAACTTTTGAGCTTGTTAAAGAATCAGGTATACAAAGATACCCAACTGAGGAATCACTAACATTACCTGCATAAACAAGTGGTAGCAAAGAATCAGTTAAAGGCTTTCCACTGTAAAGTGATGCACCAGTGTAAGTTTTTCCATTTCCAAGTGTTATATAACTAGGAAAATCGCGGTCAATTGTTCCGGCGCCAACGGTTGTTATCCATGGTGCTACATTTGACAAGCTTTCAGCACTTGGTCCACCATTTCCTGCTGAAGATGAAACGAGAATTCCATGAGACATTGCTGTGAAAGCACCAATTGCAATGATATCTCTGTAGTAATCCATTATGCTACCACCGATGGACATCGATAAGATATTAACACCATCTTCTATAGCTTTATCCATTCCAGCAGCTATGTCTGAAGTGAAACAACCACTAAGCCAGCATACCTTGTAAGCCGCAACACGCGCTTCTGTAGCCATGCCTCTTGCTGTACCAGAAGCTAAACCAAATAAGCTAGCTTCTGCTACAACAGAACCTGCTGCTGTTGTTAGCGTGTGACTTCCATGTCCATCATCATCTCTTGCTGATCTTGATTCTGTTGTTACATCAATAGGACCAAGTGCTGCTTCATACCCTTTTGAGAAAAACCTTGCACCTATGAGTTTTTTGTTGCAGTGTGATGAATTCATGTTGTTACCAGTTTCACATACACCTTTCCAATTACTTGGTATTGGACCTAGTCCTGTGTCATCTAAGCTTTTTAGCTCTGGCCATATACCAGTGTCAAGAATACCAATAATTACTTGACTTTGTTGTCTAGAGTGAGGTAAAAGAGTGTTTGTTTTTGGCAAACCAAGGAACTGTGGTGTTCTTGTTGTGTGAAGTTGGTATCGGAGTTCAGGTATAACATCGAGAATTCCCGGCTGTTTTGAAAGTGTTTCAGCTTCTTGGTTAGTTAGTCTTGTGGAGTATCCATGAGCTATGTGTTTGTATGTGTATAAAATCTCTGCTGTTTCTGATACTGATTTTAGCGATGTGTCGAACCAGTTAAGATGATCAGTGAATGTTTCTGGCATGGTGGATTTGTCCATGTGAATTATGTAAGTGTTTTTGGTTTGTGATGTTTTGGTTTGTGCTGTGGTGTATCTACTGCAGAATATTAGCAGCAGAACAATTTGAAGAGACTTGAGAATCTTCATCTTTAGGTTGTCACCAAAGTTCTGTGAATGAAATGGTTATTGAGACAATGTATGAGTCTATGGCTTTTTTTTGGTTTTGATTCTGGGATATGAGAATGTATGTGTTGTGTGGTATTTATTGATGATTTGGAACCTGTGGATTGGAACTGTTGAGTGAGTGTGTATGATTGATGAAGATTCTTTTAGCAGCAAAAATTATAGTAACAGTGATTATTTTAAGAAAAGACAATTTTGTTTTGTTTTATCCTCCCAATTTTAGGAGAAAGATATCTTAATAGTTCAGAGTTCCAACTCAATTTCTTCTAAACAATTCATCAGTAATTAGAGTTCATTAACGACTTAATTTCAGCGTATAGAAATGTAATAAATTATAAAAAGTAAGGATTTTTTAATTTTGCTGAAGTGGAGCAATTATATGTGGTCAATGTCTGGGAGGGACAACCAGTAAAGTAGTGTTGCTACTTTCTTTGCCTTCTTTTTCAAAAAAATTGATGTTTAATGATAAACACTATACATGCGGCTGCAAATAATTCTAGGTAGGATATCATTGTAGTACTTGTTTCTACTTTTTATAATAAAGAAAAAAATAATTTCATTTTAAATTATTTGTCATGTAGTTCTTAATATCCTGCCAGCAGAATTAAAGTGACTGATTTCATATTTTGGACCTATTGTTAAGAAGAAATTTTATCAGTAACTTGCAGAATTTAGCTAAACTAAGCCAATGAGACAGAATGCATTTTTCAGGTGCCATGGTATTGCTACAAAAATACAGGGATATTTAGGACAATGTATAAACAAAATTTATCTGTATTTTAAAGTGATTGACCCTTTATTTTTTTTGATTCAGTTACCATCTTCACTTGGTCTTATATAAATAGTAATGTAGAATGACTAGATAGCCATTGTACATCAAAAATCTCATCCATATATTATTCTTTTGAATTAAGAATCATTTGGATAATGAAAATTTAGTGATACACTGCACTCAATCAAAGAGAAAAAAAAAGAGTGATTCTTTTGCTTTTTGAGAACTATGGTTATGTTGGGCGTGTGAAATGATGACTATATGACTCTTTCAATTATTTAACTAGGTAAAGGAGAAACAACAAGGACAAGCTAAGACAAATACTGTTTATATATGCATTTTGTACCTACAATTCACTCATTTTGCTCTCAAAAGAAGTCTTCAAGAAAAAGCTCAATATTCCTTTTTTTTTTTACAAAAGAAAAAGCTCATTCCTGGAAATTTTTAAATAGATATAATATAAGCAAGATAAGGTCATCCAACAACACAACAGAGACATTATCAATCTGCATAGGTTTTTTATTAAAAGAAACACTTGTTGAAAAGGTTTTATATAATTATATAAGTAAAATAGTTGGGATTTCTTGCGCTATAGTGATATCTTTATGTGTCTTATTTTCCTTAAAAAAAATTGTGATCACAATCGTAGTTGCAATTAAATCGTGTCAATATTGATATTTTGAAAATTTTATATTGTGGTTAGAAGTTTGATTCATAGACGAGTATAGAAAAATATATGATGAAAGAGGTCGATTCTTCTTAATAAAGATCTATTTACATTGTAATATGATTATCTTTGGCCGTCTCAACTGTAATTGCGAATAAATATTACAATTTAAAACCATCCTCATTGGATTGAATATATTGCAAAATTCTCTTTGTCCAAAAATTGAAAAATAATCAAGTTTTCATATTGTGTCATCCTGTATATCCGTCAAGAACTGTGCAGGATTGTAAATTTGTAACCTATAAACTGTATGTAAAGGCAGTGGTTAAATCAGAGTTGCTAAGACACTGTTCATAATAGTCATTAGTAGTTAAAAGTTAACAAGAAGAAGATGAATTTCTGAATAGACAAGAAATAAAATGGTCCAATAATTGAGATTTGAGACGTTTGAGTGATAGCTTCTCCAACTAGTAGTAAACTTGTTTGCTATGCCATTATTTCTGTCAAATAGCTGGAAGAATGGACCTACCATTTCTTAATGCTAACCACTATAAGTTAACCAACTTGCTTTATGTACTAAATACTTAATTAATAATGTTATAGCTTGCAGTCAAGTCTGAAAACAAATGAACAATGTCATGGTTTGAAACAAGAACTACTACAATTATTGGAAAGCAAAACAATTTACGTAATGCGCCATTCTGCTTTCATTTAAACACGTCTCATCCAAATAAAGATACCATTGCGTCCGCAAACTTTAGGTTGGTGTTGGTCCAATCGTTAAAGATTGAACTCAGATTCCATAAAGATTATGAATTTGAATCTTGTTGTAATGTGAAGAATTTGTTGGTGAATAATATATAATTATCTTTTATTTGTGCGGTGAAGATCAAAGAAATTTGGCGGTGGTTCTCCTGTAAGGGTGGTTGTTGTTGCGGTGGTTCACGATGTTTCGGCGTGGAGAAAAGTAATTTCGGCACGAAGGAGAATGGTTGGGTGAATGAGAATATATCTTGTGTGGCGCTCACACTTATATAGTCGAAGAGGTCAATAACTACATCTCGGTTTCGCGGCGTGAATCCTGAAAGCCTTAGAGATGATTTTGACGGTTGGGATTGATCCTAGCGCGCTCATATGCAGCGATACGCATAAGGCTTCTCGTGCACCTTCACGATGCTTGTCTTTGAGGAATATGAGCTTTAGCTTTACTTTATAGCAGACTGAAACAATTTCTTTAAGCGCTTTTTTAGTCTTGAAACTTTTTCCATCCTACGTAGGTGTTTGGATGAGCATAGAAAGAAGAAAAAAAACGTGAAAACATGCTTCGGGCAAGACGTCGTCAATCCAAACTGCCGCTTAGTGAGTCACCATGACCCAATTTCTCTAAACTTTTTCTTAACAATTACTACATCCATCCCTAATTATAGGACCATTTTACCAAAATCACGGAAATTAAGAAAGTTGATAATAGTATTAAATTTGGTTATAATTACTATTGTTTTTACAATTCTATCCTTAAGAGAGAGATAGTTTATGTTTTCAACATAATATTTATTGTTGATTGAAGAAAAAGATGTAAAATAAATAGGGGTATGGTGGTAAAGAAATAATTAATGTAATTGAAAAAGCAAAGGGGTCTTATAAAAAGAGACAAAAAATACTTTCAAAAGGGTCTTATAATTAGGGACGGAGGTAGTAGATCTTTTTTACAAGATATAATAAAATTATTGGGTTGGTTTAACTTTGACCATGTGAGAATTTTATTGATGAATAATATGTTAATAATACTCTAAGCGCAACTATCCAGACCTTGAGACTTTCTCTAGCTCGGGTTAATCCCCATGACCCAATTCACATAAAAATATTATACTCCCTCCGTCCCAAATTGTATGACGTTTTGGGCATTTCACCCAAATTAAGAAATGTAATTAATATTGTGTGGAAATAGATATTATGAGTTGTTTTACAAAATTGTTCTTAATAAATGATATGTGAAAGAATTGAAAGAAGAAAGAGTAATAAATAGTTAATGATACAATAGGAAAAATAACATTAATGTTTCATTGGTATTGTTAAGTGACATACAATTTGAGACAATTTTTTTTTAAAGTGACATACAATTTGGGACGGAGGGAATATATAAAAAGACCAGTGGGTCCCCCATTATTGGAATAAACAATAACAGTTGGGTCCTCTTTACAAAATAAGATACAATCAAAGTTTATGCACTTTAATCATTAAGGTTAGAGCACTTGTACATAGACCACTTTATGTGATATATACACTTTGACATCTACACACTATTGTGACATGTGGTAAAAATAGTGAAACTCATCTTAAAAGAGATGATGTTATGATGTGAAATGATTAAAATACCCTTGTCACATGAGGGTGTACATGAATGGTACATAAAAAAGGATGTCTTATGCTTAAGGTTAACAACAAATTCTCTGTAAAGTAAGATTCAGTCAATTATTTACCATCCATGGATTTATTGGGAGGTCAGCATCGTTCTGGAAGCAAACACTAATGAGTGAGATAATAGTGGGAACGTTTGGACCGTTTTCCCCACATTATTTTCTCAACTAGTATGATATCTCTTCGTAGAGGGGCCAATAGCTGTAGGATACGTTTCAATCGTAAATATCAGTGAGTTATTATCACAAAAAATGAAAGAATCGCCAAATAAAAAGGAAAGGAAAAAGAACTAGTTAATACTTGTAGTAAAGAACACTGATTCCTGCATGCTAATGGAATGAAGAATTTGTTTTGACTAGAGTTGACACCAAAGCAATCGTGTTAGACCTCAAAAAAATATATAAAAAAAACATTACTTGATACAAAAATACCTCATTTTATCTAAATTTTATTTGATAATGACCTAATATTCTAACAATTTTCCCCAAATACTATTATGAACTTCATCCTAAAATTCGCTTTAGGCATACACATAACACATCCATCAAGAAAAATGGCTTTGTTCTAGCAACAAAATTTCACGAGTACTTAAATTTCAAACAATAAATCTATAACTTATGGTGAATATTACTAGTAATATTTTTGGTTACTACTTACTAGTATGTCATAGATGAGAAGTATACATGATTTTGTTTATGACAAATCTCTATCAAAATTTGATTAATCAGTTTTAGTAAGATCTCTCATTCTAATACTACTATTTTTGTATTCACGAGACTTGATTTTCATGACCATGGATAAAGAATTCAACTTGGTCCTACTTGTACCAGCATAGCATTGGTTCAGGGTGAGTATTTTAATTTCAAACAATAAACGTATCACTTACACACTTTGTGGAAATCGTATTTTCTTCCATTTTTGACAGAAAAGTAAGTGCACATCACTAACAATAAAATGATCAAATATAGTACAACGACCCCTCAAAAAACATATTCGTGATTCATTAACATGAATGTATTACTAAAAGTGTCTTTTTTTCAAACAAAAAGCGGTAAAATTGTCTTTTGTCAACACACAACGTTAAAATTGTCTTTCTAATTTTTTTTTTTTTTTTGAGTAGTTCTAATCCTATTATTGGACACAGTGATTAACTAAGATATGATAGTATACTTAATACACAATCTAAATTTCATATATGGTAGCTAACAAGTCACAATCTCACACCAGAAAAAAAGGACAAAATCAATTTGGAACCATTTGTATAAAGTCATCTATGGTTGAATGATGACGTTCATTCTTCTTAATAGAATTGACATCCAACAAAAGCTTTAACTGCATGGATTATAATATATCGCCAGAACATAATTGAAAATAATTAATTTCATATGCATATCGACCCAAAAACAGTTACATTCACGTTTGCGTGCTAATATATGTCATCAGTATCTTCAAAATTCATATGATGCAACCATAGCTAGAGGGTGACCCTATCGTTTGATACAAGACAACGGGTGTTTTCATCAACCGAAAGAATAGAAAAAGATAGAAGAAAGAAAGGAGACGTTGTGACAAGAAAGAAACATCTCACATCTTTGAATTAATTATGATCAAATAGGTGTTAATCAAACAGATTATTAATTTAAATAATATATCTTAAAATTAAATAATAATAATCATGTTTAGTAATATTTTCCTTGAAAGAAAGTTTAGTGGCTTTTTATTCTAAAATAATATTATATGCCATGTCTTACCGTGTCCACAAATTCTATTTCAAATGAAAAAAATATCAAAATTGTTAGGTCGAACGTCGTGAACGAAGTTCAAACTCCGATTTTTTCACTTGTTTGTGTGAGTTTTCAATACTATTACAATTTCGTCTATCTAAAAAAATTATACATTTTACAATAAAATTAGAAAATACTATGAAGCTCCAATATTTCAAAATTGATGGAGTACCGGTACCCAATATGTAGCACTGTAATGTGTCTGATACGTACCGAGAGAGTATCCGATGATTAAATTTTATTTTTAAAGAAAATAATTGTCTAATACATTTCAAATACTTTTGAAATATGGCGGTGGGAACCATACACGCGAGATTTATGATTTTTCTATTATTTTGTTTTCAATTTTTTTCTTTAAAGAAAAAAAAAGGAAACATGATTTTTCTATTTTTTATAAAAGAAATGAAAAAACATTATAATATATATTAGGTAATGATGTTCTTTTTGGGATATAGTTTAACATTAATGATGTTTTCTTTTTTTGGATATACTCCCTCTTGAATAAAATATAAAGAAAAGTAGTAGTTGAAAAGTCAATGAATGTGGTTAAAAACTTAGCTCACGTACATCAACTTTTCATCTATCTTTTTCTTTATCAAGGGGAAAACAAGAAAGAAAAAAAAACTAAGCAATTCGCTCTCTAAATACCCCAAGAGATATCCGCCAACAAAGAGGAGGAGGAGATATTCACATCTTTAAGGAATCAACAATTTTAGCACCAAACTTGGTCAACCAGTCACACATTCATTGCCTTCTCTCAAAGTATGATTAATGGAGACCACCCCGAGAAAGAGAAGAGAGCTTGCTAATGAGATAATGTTGTCTTTTTTGGATTAAGCAATTGACTAATAATCTTTTTTTTTTATTATCAAAATTACTTATATTTATATATTGTGCATTTAGATATTTAATTTTTCATTAAAGTATCTCGGACGTATCGGATCTTAAATTTTAAAATTTTTCCGTATCGTCACATTGATGTAGTATCGTATCAAGTATACGAACTTCATTGAAAAATACTTTCTTTTAGAAAGAAATAAAATAACAAATAATAATTCACAAGTACTTTCCTTAAAAAAAAATAATTCACAGGTACTTTTTTGTCTCAAACTTACTTTGGTTTTTGGTTCGACCACAAAATAAAAACGTATTTTCGATTTAAGCGTTATCTTTTTTGGTGAAACAAATTAAAAATAGGTTGATCCGCTTAAATAAAAAACCAATCTAAAAAAGCGGATAAAAACTCAATTATATGTTTTTTTTAGGAAAAAAAAATCAATTGTATTAAATGATTGAAATTCAAATTTAATTAATTTAGAACACTACACATAATTGGGTTGATGGTGACATCCGCAGAATCACGATAAGCAATTGTAATTTTATCAAGGAATACATTCTAGAGCTTCAAATAATTACAATATCGTTGTAGTTTTGTTGAACTCATCGAAAATCCAAATAAAATGAGAAACCATATATGTTAAAAACAAAAAAAAAATAATAAATGTACAACGCTCGCGTTTAATTTAATTTACGCATTTTAACATTATGCATGTTTCAATTGATGATGGCATTGGCGGAATCACGGTTAGCCACCAAAATGTTGATAGAAGATACACTTAAAGTTAAATATATTATGATTATGATGATATGATATCATGACAACGTAGTTTTGCTAAATTCACATGTAACCCAATTATAATGGAAAAATCTATTCAAACCAAAATAACATCATACATGCGCAACGCTCACTTTTTTTATATAATTTTCACACATTTTGTAAGCTTAACTCATTTGATAAGGATATCGTGGTGAATTCTGCTCTTTACCCAACATAAATTGCTCACTCCCAACTGAAAAGACCAAAATGTCTCTGTGTGAGTTAACTCACGTTGGGATTCAATGTGAACTTTCAACGTGACTTAAGTCACGTAGGGGTATTTTGGTCTTTTCAGTTGGAAGTGAGCAATTTATGTTGGGTAAAGAGCATAATTCATCGTGGTATATAGGGTTAAAATTTGAACTATAGATTCTTCACTTATTTACTTTAAAAAGTGAATTTGTATGAATTATATGCCGCCAAAGAAGGAACAACATCAAATATCTCAACTTTAAGAGTCAAGACCCATCGAAGTATCATATGCGGCCAACAACTTAACCACAAAGCTGGTTTCTCTAAAATGCCAAGACCTTAGGCCAAGCTATGGCACCATAACAAGGATTCAAGGAGGAGAACCCCTAAAGAAATTTTAATGCAAGTTGAGAGTCAAACTCCACTACAATACTTTTTGTTTTATAGCCTCTCCAATAACTAGATCAATAGTTTAAAAGCCTCACATGATATCTAGATTTAGGACTTATTAGTGTATGTTTGCATAAGATATTTCTATAAAATAAAAAAATAAAAAAGTCAAATTGTTTTCATATAAAATAAGTTATTTCTATAATCTATCTTGAAGTGTTAATGAAAAAAACTAAACAATTTTTAAACATTTGTTCTCAAGTTCTCTAAAAAAAACGTCAAGCTTCACCACTACACCAAGAGTGTCGGGTTAAGTGTGTGTTTGAATTCTCAGAGATTAACAGAATTATTGAGAACACTGTGATTTGAACAAGATGGTAACAATCAATTATTAGATCTGTTTTCTGCAAGGCATTGCTGAGAGTTTAAAATCATCGAGAGAAACAAAGGGATGAACTGAACAACATATATAGAAATAAAATCAATAGTCATGTTAAGATCTAAAGAACTATGAGGTTCTTCGTCAAGCTTATGACCACACTGTTCTTCCTTCTCAAATTCACCCTCTTGAATTGTAGGAAAAGATCCCACTAGAGTATGATTTTGTTGTGAGTGGGAAGATTAATGAAATGAAATTATTGTGGGTATAAACATCTAAATCTGGTGATGTTAGTTGTTATTATGATCAAACACAGTAACAATGCGGTGGTATCATAGTAGAGGGAAAGAAAATGGAGAGAGAGAAACAATGGGATGAACTAAACAACAAAATTGGAAAAATATGGTATTGAACATCCATGATAATTAATATGAACCTTCACGATCTAATGGTTCTAAACATTTATAAACCTCTCAAAAAAAAAAAACACTCGTGCACGGTAGGAGACCTATCAAGTCTCCCACCCTAGACAGCACCTCCAAACATACACTTAATTGTCCAGCAAATTCCAGTGTTTGAGAGAGAGCAAATTATAGTGTTGTGACAACTTTTAAAACTAGCAATCACAAATCTAAAGCTAATTTCTATTCTTTTTTTGTTTTTGAAACCAAGCTAATTTCTATTCTTAGAAAAATTAAAACTGAAAACAAACAAAATAAAGCCAAAATTTGTGCTGTTTGTCTGATAATGACCTGAATTTCAACAGGAGTAAATAAGCCTCTTCCTCGGCGCAGTGTCATTATTGGAGCTGGAGCTAAAAGTTACTTTGTCATACCTGATAATAAATGCTATGCACAATAGTTTTATTATGTTCTATGGTATGGGTCTATATTACAGTGGTCCCTGACAATTACACTCAAGTTCAGATGAACCTATAATAATTATTCTTTACCCTATAGTTTGCATTAATGCAATGTCGAACTTTCACTCTACTTTTGTCTATTGTGTATGCTCAAGCTTGGGTTTTCTTAGTAAATGCTAGTACTATATTCCATTTTTATGAGTGGTGTTTAATATTGCAAAGCATTGATAGAGGAATATACATACGAAATTTAATGCAGTGCATATGTATTCAATATCAGACTACAACTCTACAAATAAACAAAAATGTCAAATCAAAATATAGTACTGTTGAAAAGCCAAACATTACTAAGAATTTCAAAACTAGGCACTTTGAACCGAACTCATTGATCAAATTGGGACATTGCAATAGCATTTAAAATGGCCACAGGAGTGGCATAAGAATAGTAAATTAGTTTTAACAAACAGGAATTATTAACCTTTGACTGCACATTAGATCATATTTACACGCATTTATTTATCTACATCAAATATCTATCAACATTTAACGGTTTTATACTAAAAAATACGTCACAATCAACACTTGATTTAGGAACAAAGGAGAAAACAAACAGCCCAAGAATTTATATTCTTCAATAAGAAAAGAACTTATATTCTTGGAATCAGTCTTCTTTTTGCTGAAAAGAATGTAGGAAACTGTCCGGTGGCGCAGAGTATGAGCAGAGAGATGCCATCATTTCTTAACCTGAAAAATTCGATACTAGCTAACTATAACATCAAGAAGACTGAGGTAATGTAAATATAAGGCATGGAAAACCTTGACAGCAAATATCGAATATATTTTCATTCCTAAAATGATGATATTTACTAGTTTCACACAACAAATTCTACTGCAAGCCGTCACTGAAAAGGATGTAAAGAAACACAACATAGAATGTATCATCATTCTGAATGATTTCAAAATCTTACATTGTTCTCCAAATCTGACTCTGTATGTGGAATAGGCTTCTGGGCACTAGACTCTTGAACAAGTTTCCTGCAAGAGACAGACACCGTAAAATAAGACATACAGAGAAGAGTGAGAAGACAAGCCAAGCAAAGTTTGAGTCTAACAATATTGACCAAAAAGGTTAGTGCATGTTTGGATGAACAGGGAGATATGAAATTTGATTTTAATTTGATGTTTGACAAGCATGATTTTGATATGTTTGACTACTTTATATGAGAACTGATTTTACTTCATTTGACTAAAATTGATATAAAAGTAGTTTTCGCATTGAAAAAACATATTCATATTTACATCAAACTTACCTTTAGAATGAAAACAGTCAAAACATAAATCAATGTACTTCAAACTCAACTTTAACTAAGAGCGTGTTTTGAATCGAAATGAAGCTCTAGCTTCCGGGGTGGAGAGCCTTAGGACGCGGCGGTACCACCACAATTATAAATCAAATTTACAAAACTATGTTCAAATATGCCCTTGATCACATCAGAGGTATGATGATATAAGTTAAAAGCACTACCTTTCAGTTAAGATAATTGGTTGATGAGACAAAGCTGAGCTCAAATCAGGAGCAGCAGACTCAGAAACTTCCGATCCTATGGGTTCAGCTTCAGCCATTCGCTGCAAAAAAAAAAATTGCCTCAATTCCATTGCTCATGCGACTTTAGTTATTAAAACACAAAATTCTTCAAGAGTACAAACTCACAGCAGAAGTATCTTTCATCCATCCCGGAACTTTATCTGAAAGAAGGCTGATATATCGCTCCATAGCAACCTCTGGACTCATGTTCCCCAGCTTTTGCCAAGCATTCCTTGCACAACGGAATCAGTACTGTCGATCATTCATAAAAAGCAGCTCTCAACCCCGTTATTATTAACTAGCAGTCAAGCTATACCGTGTACTAGTACAGCACGTCGGTATGTGTTGCTGACATTTAGTATGTGTTGCTGACATTTACTCATCAAGTTTGAGCATTTGACACCCTTTTTTGTAGGAATAAGTTTTAGGCGAGTTGGGTCCCGGGATCTCCCCAGGCTCAGGGAAAGCCTCAAGGCTCAGAGTGATCATAGAGGTACTTACATGTTGCCCCCACTGAGGTCCTTACATCGGCAACGAGATTCAAAACTCAGTTCCTTATGAGAACGGAGTTGAATCCTTACCAATTGGACCAACCTACATCGTGTCATTTGACACCTTTTTTCTTTCATGAATAATACTTGTGTTTTCATTTTATAGATTGGCCCATTATCAGTCTATATTTTGTGTATATTACTTCTCGAGGAATACCAATCACATACATGAGAACGACCGAGGGACTACTACTCTTTTTTATACAAATGTTAGTTTCCGATATCGAATATGGGACCTCCTTCTTAAATCTCCTTCAACGTCCCTTAGCTCACCAACCGAGCTACCTAGCGGGACAAAAATGAGCTTTACAATGGTCCTGGGGACTACTCTTGATAACATTATAGCCTAACTACTATTTATGGACTAGTTTATCCTATTCGGTTTTATTCTATGTACTTGCTTGTGATTCAAGCTTATCCTCTAAACCTTAATAACAAATGACAAATTTTCATCTTACTGTACCTAAACAAATTTGGTAGTGATTAGATTGTAAGAATTTCCAGCTTTCCCCAAGTACTATGACTTAGAAAGGGATCCTATAACCAATCATATGGTGGGTCCCTGATATGCCCAATTTCTTACTTTATTTCAAAGGAAAACTCTATTGTGTATGAAATTTGGTAAAAGTTGCACGAATGAACATGAATAAAGGGGGTGTTTGGAAGAATTCATTTGAGCTTCTCTTATGTCATAAATACTGTATGGAGAAACTTATAAAGTTGCCTTATGATATATTTCTAAACTGTTTGCCTTTTTGGGGGTCGTTCAGCGAGTTTCAGCTAAGGGTTGAAGGATCAAGGTTCAAACCATGGTGAAGGAGAAAATACTAACCCGACGACTAATCACTAACAATTTGCCTATCCAAAAAAATAAATAGCTTTGGCTTATTTTTATACTTTCCCCCAAATAACTTATCATAAGCTGTTTTGAACTTAAGCAGAACCTACTTTCAGTTCCAACTCGAATCTCGAAACACCCTATACACAGTTTTCACACAAAAAGGCTCAATCAAGCTAATATATCCAACCTCATTTCTAATTCGATTATGGAAACAACTTATACATAAATTTTCATATCAGAGTGCTCAATCAAGCTGCATATCCAAACATACCACAATCAGAAACAATGCAAGCAGGGTAATGCGAGTTACTTTTACAATGACATCTAACATACATTTCACTTCACCGTATTATTAATAATCCTCTTCTCAGAAATCGTGGTTGGGTCTAACACAACCCCACAAAACCGGCTTGTGAGGTGAGGATTGCCCCCACTTATAAACACATTGTCAGGTCATCTCTTATCTAATGTGGGACTCTTAACACCTCTCTTATCATCCTACTCACGTGACAATACTTAAGTACTACTAAATTTATATAGCATTATTATATTCAAAGCAACATAGTCCAAAACAACAACATTCACCCAAAAACAAGGTAAAATGCAAGTTAGTTAAGCAATTAAACAAAGCATAAAACAAGACACAAATTCCTAACATAGAAAAATGTTGATAAATTGATACCATTTCGCACGTGCGGCGAGTTTAAGAGCCATTGGTTGAGATTCACGACAAGGTCCTTCCATAGCAACCTTATGAAGTCCATACAACTCCATCTCCAAATCATCATCACAATTACCAATATACCCTTTATCACCAACATACTCAGTAGCCGCCATAAACAACTTCTCCACCTCACTTCTCTCTATTCCTTCCCATTCCCATTCTTCATCACTCTTCTCTTCAACTTCCTTCACAGAAACCAACTTCTCCGTTAAGCTTTCTTCGACGATTTCTTCCACACACTCATCGTTCCTCTGTTCCACAGAATCATCATTTTTTGCAACGGTTTCCTCAACAAAATTGGAACCATATTCAAACTCAGCATCTGCTACGTCAGAGTTTGTCGGTGGCGAGTCGGCGGCGACGTTGGAACCGGAAACAACCGCAGCATCGGTTGTGTTATGTTCTGTTTCTATATTTGTTGTTGTAACGTGAACCGGTTTAATAAAACCAACTCGGCTTTCGGTTTGAGGTGTCTGAACAGTGAATTGTTGAAGAACCGGACCGACAGGTTGGTGGTGGACATGATGTTTGGTAGTTGTTTGAGTGTCGGTGGTTGCTAAGGAAACAAGTTTTGCAACGATGTAAGAAACAAGAAGTGTTATAATTGCAGTGAGGTAAAGATCCATAGCGGTTTTAAGCTCCATAACACTTTGAAATGAAATGTAAAGTGAGAAGGAAGAGTTAAAAGGTGGAGGGAGAATTTAGGAAGGAAATGATTAGAAGGAAGGAACAGAAGAAAAAAGAGGAAGGGATAAACTTTTTGCAGAACAGAGTAAAGCATATTCTGAGGGGGTTTTTGCTTTATGCTTTGTAATAGTTACGCACATTTTGTTTTTAGTAAAAAAAAAATAGTATTTATATGATCAAATTGATTGAATGACCGTTGAATTCAACATTCAATCATGGAATGTACCTACAAAAAATGGAAAATATTAAAACCATGCAAATAACGCCACATAAAAACCATGAAATCACATATAGAAAACATTATATTAAAAACATTTATTTTTTGGAATATATTTTGAATTTTCTTAATATGTGTTATTAGGAAACTAGTTTTTTTTTACAAGATATTAGGAAACTAGTTATTAGGATCTTTTTGGTGTTAGTTAAATATTTTATGCGTTGAATTGTAAGACGAATATTTTGATTTGAATAAATATGTTAAGAAACCAAAAATAAAAATATTCTCTCAAATTTTTTACATTTTATTTATTACAAATTTAAAAATTAAATTCATAAAATAATAGAAATCGTAGTATTTAGTCAAATTAATAAACATCCAAAATATTCCTCGAAAATTAAAATAAAAACATTCAAAATACATATAAAAAAGTGCATGCTAAACATAAAATTGATTTAAATCATAAATTTGTAGCTCGTGAGCTTATGAAGACAAGAATGAAACGATTACCGTAATAGTTTTTAGGTTTAGGTTTATACTTAAATACCTAAATAAATTAAATAAACTGTACACCAAAAATTAATACTCTCTCCGTTTTAAAATGAGTGTCGCTTTAGCCAATTGTAGACAGATTAAGAAATGAAATGAAATGAAATAATCATTTGATATAACACTTTTACTAAACTGCCCTTAAATTATAAGAAAAAGACAAACTTAAAGTTGCATTGAAAATTATGTGAGAGAAAAGTTTGAGTATTTATCGAGGGTAAAGTTGGAAGGAAAAAATTAAAGTTGTATTTGAAATGTAAAGTAACATTCATTTTGAAACAATTTTTTTTGGCTAAAGTGACACTCATTTTGAAACGGAGGGAGTAGAACATTTATTATATTATATAAATATGTATATGCGGGTTGCAGAACTGAGTAGTATAGTGCCCTTACCAGCACCCATACCCATCTAAATTTGCGGTAATTACCCGGACCCAAGCTCATATCCATAAAAGCAGAGTTTTACCATATCCATTATGAGTATTTTTTACGGGTGTCCATCGAGTCTGAGTCTAATTGTCATCCCTACATCTAACACAAATGTATTCTTATAAGATGAATTTTTTTTTGGTACTCTTACGAGATGAATTCAAACATATTACCATCTGTTAAACTTTAAGTTGAAATTTTGATTTCTTTATTTTTTTCGTCAAGTAATCTAGTAGATAGATCTTACATATTCTAAATGTTAAAAAGTAAGGTGTTCATAATTCAAACTCTGATTTATATACATAAAATACAATATCTCTATCAATTGAACTAAACTTACCGACATAAATTTCTTGATTTATTTATATTATATGAAGCCATTATAAAAAAGTATATAAAAGTTGTTGCGACTTTATCTTTGGATAACCTTCTAGTTTTAGGTAGGGTCATTGTATAAGATACGGATGAATGAGTCACCGACGTGCCGTAACGGAAAAGCGCATAAAAGAGGTCCCTAATGCCGGCGTTCCGTGAGATCTGTGGCTATACAATAGTATACGTTATTGGATATTGAAATGAAAACATAAGAAAAAGTGAAAAACAAGACGCACACACCGGTCCACAAACAGAAGAATGGAGAATTTTGAATGTCTTTTAATGTCACTCCAACATTGTATATCTTTTACAACCACATTAGTGATCAAGAATGATTTGTAGAACTTGAACGACGTTTCGTTGAGGTGGATATCGGAGATGATATTCCTTACTATTATTCATGTTATGATATTCCTTACTATTATTTATGCAATTTATCAATGTTTTGTGACTTTATTTTAATAAAGCCCTCTGTTTTTAACAAAAAAGAAACAAAATATTATTTATGTACTTCTAAATAAGAATGATGATTAATTTCAAGACATGTAATTTGTAGGACAGTAGCAGTGGAGCATCGGACAATAGCTATTACAAAATCAATCATCTATGTGGATAGTGCAGAAGACATTAAAAAATTTAAGGTTTTGAGAAGAGGATAAATTGAAGTGAGAGATTAAGATCTTTTACATTGACAGAAAGAGTAGTAAAAAAGATCTTTCATATTGTGTCACTGTCAAATTTGCTTTACCATTTTGACATGGAACTTCCAATTGTAGAAACCATGACGAGTTAGTTTTATAAACTATTTGTAATTGTGTTTAATGGAATCAAGAAAGAGCTTTCTATGTTGTATGTAACTTGCTATGTATTTCTTAAGCGTGAATTTTTATTTTAAGGTCTTAATGACACATCGTATCTTCTAACTTTTCTTTATGGATTTTAAATGTTACCGATATTGTAGTTAACGATGGGTTACCAAAGCATGGGTATGCAAATTGTAGTTTAGTTCATATGTTGTAGGCATTACAAATGTGGCGGACACGAAGTTTTGTCAAGATAGTATCTTACATTATTAGGTGGTTTTTATTGCTTGAGTTTCGTGGTTGTAATTGTATGTTCAATGTGCTCTAATCTGTGATGTATTTAAGATTTGGAAAGGCTGAGAGGGATGATGAGTGATATACTTGAAAAAAATCTTGGCCATTAATCCAAATTTTATAGTTATCAATTTAATTTTTTTTTATGACATATTATTACTCTTCTCTATATTTGCTACTAATTTTCAACTCTTTATATCCTATATTTTGTGAATTGCATTGTATCTTTGCCTTTTCTTTTATATACTTTGAGATATTCATTTATATTTTTTTGGCTTTAAAAGCTTTATTGACTTTCTCTAAATATTAGAGATTATTTAGTGAAATTAATGGACTGCATTGTAACAAAAAAAAATGGACTGCATTTTATTATCTTACTGTTTCATATTTATCATAACTGTAATTTTAGTTGAACCCGGTTGTAGATGATCATTCTATACAGTTTTTGTCATTATGCCACACAAGTTTTGGTTATATTAATTTTGCTTTTAAAATATATATTCACGACACTAATACCTTATCAACAAACCTCTAAAACCACCCCTGTTTCTTATCCCAACTTTTCCACTATGAATTGAAATTAATAATCCAATAGTTATTCCAAGCTCATAAGACCCGTGCGGCGCACGGGTTAGCAATCTAGTATTTCATAGTTCAGGTAGGGGGAGGCTGTTGAAATCATATACAATCAGAATTTTTCAAGACACATCCGGTCCTTGCATTTGATTATGAGTAGCATCTCATTTTCCAAAGTATGCATATGACATATTAAATAGAGATCGAAATTCCCTAAAAAAAAAATAGATATCGAAATAGAGACCGATTTTTAATATTTTATGTTTTAGAGACCTATCGGTCAATAAACATATCAGCGATCGAATTTTATTTGATGAATAAGTGGGGTGTTCAGGGTTCAAACTCTGACCCCTGTATATATTATGTATTATCTCTTACCAAGTGAGCTAAGCTCACGGGGACCGAATTTAATATTAAGGACTGAAATTTCGGTCACTAAAAACGAAATGTTTTGTAGTGTCAATTTTCTTTCTAATTCTGGTGCGGCTATAACCACACCATGCTTTATGTAGATCTGCCCCCAAGTACAAGCGAATACTCTAATGCTCAAGTTGGGAAAAATCAAAATGTGACCGAGAGATTTTAGGTTAAAAGAATGAGTACCTTATTTTGTTGTGAAAGATTATATTAACAGACAACGAAGATGAGCCATTGGAGATTCATGGAGTAGCCGTTACAAATGACGCCAATCAATGCTTGGATTAGAAAACTATTGGGAGGCATTACTAGCCAGACTACAAGTTGGAGATAACTCGAGGTAAGGAAAGAGTTTTGTCAGATTTGGCCTTGAGATAATGAAGGATTTGGGCCTTGTGCCATATACGTTTGCAGGATGGTAAGGACAAATGAAAATTGGAGATTTTAATTTTGTGAAAATTGCTTTTCTGACATTGAAAACTTCACAATGACACAAGAAAATTACCCAAATGCCCCCAACGGTAGTTAACTACCGTTGGGCTAACCGGCAGCAGTTAACTGTCGCTGGTGCCAGTAGTAGTTAACTGTCGTTGTGTTCGTAACGTAAGAACATAACATACATAGGAGTTTCCAAAACTCCATTGTTATTAGGCGGGTTTAAATGAAGGTATTGAAGTGTCAAGGAATGGACCTCATTCTTTTGACTAATAAGAATTTAATCTTTTGAATGGAACAGTAGAAATGTCGGTCGAATGTTGGAGTCCTGCTCCTTAGCAAGTTTGAATTTACCCCATTCAGGGGTCAGACAATTGTTGTAGTTGGAAGCTACATTCCCGAATGTAATGTAATGTAATGACTCGTCTATATAAGTTAGGAACATGTATTATTGAGAATCAGCTATATAAGTTATGATATTGAATTCCTTCGTATAAGATTTAATCAGTCTTTATTAGAATACGCAATTTTTATTCGAATTCACGTTAGATTTAATCATTCTTTATTCGAATACGCAATTTTTAATCGAAATTATTCAAAACTCGATTTTTATTCAAAATACCATAATGTCAAGCAAAATGTAGCAAAATGTGTGCGACATATAAAAAAAACCATAAAAAAAAGATCCAAATACAATTAGACATTAGAAGTCATTACATTCATTCATCTTCCTCGTCACACAAGTCAATCGGGTTGCCCGCTACAGTCCCTGGGGTACCTGCTTTTGGTTGAGGACCAAAATAGCATGTCCTCTTGCTCCTTATCAACCTCGACTGATTGTACACCAGCACCTTCAAATCCTTCTTTTTTACGGAACCATCACATGTGATTCCGTGCCAAGTCATAGGCGACTTTCCTTCTTCTTGTCATCACCTTCCTTTTTGTTCAACTCAACGTTTCCCTGATTCTGAGACATATCTACATAAACAAATTGACGATCAAAACCTAAACTAATTGTAACGATTCTACAATAATTCATCAATAATTAAACTAATCCTAAAGCTTATACCATAACTAATCGTAACAAGTCTATCACTGTAATACCCATACTAAACGTATCTAGAAAGTCTAGCATGTGCATTATCTTTAGTACTGGATACATTAAAATATACAACATAAATTCTACGAATGAATATTTTATACAGTAACATGTGTTCGTACAATCAACAATACAACATAAACTCATCCGGCTATAACATCCTGCAGCGGGTACGAACGAGCACTTGCTGAAATATCCATCCGGCTACAAGCTTGCTAACTCCTGCTAAACCAACCTGCTGATCTGAAACAAATAAGGATTGGGATGAGACATAATGTCTCAGTGAGTTCTACCTAATCCTAGGCTATAGGTAACCGCGGGGAAATCTAGGTTTACCACGTGTCTACAATACAACCTGACGGTTGATTATACGTGTGTGGGCTTGCCGGCCTAGACGGTCGTGCAAACTAGAGTCCGTCATAGGGTTCAACTTCACTTGTCGTATAGGTCTTGACTTATATTATACGTGTCATGGCGGTTAAAGGGAACCTAAGACCACTATGCCAAGATAAACTAAACGTATCGAGGCCTAATCATAACATACTCATGACACGATCCTAAACCGGACAATCGGGGGGATGCTAAGATCGTCATCGGCATAACTTCATGGATTTCTCTACGTGCATGAACCTGCATAAACTTGTACATGTCTAACATTATACTATAATCATATTCATATTCATTATGTTAGAGGTTAACGTTGAACAAACATAATTATCTGGGTTCATTTTACGGAGTGTATCGGGTGGAGTAACCCCGAGTACAATCCCATAACTGACCGATGGAAACCTATCTGAGGTACATCGGA